>Ga0265798_10000049_pt1 | contig 254547 bp, 238 predicted proteins | sample P3T30metagenome_FD_192430 | JGI IMG/M metagenome (GOLD analysis project Ga0265798, IMG submission 192430) | Plant litter microbial communities from East Loma Ridge, Irvine, California - P3 T30 | ecosystem: Environmental > Terrestrial > Plant litter > Unclassified | place: USA: California...
CTGGCTGATCTCCTCCGTATAACACGCAAGGAACCATTCCAGCATTACGTGCTGTACGCGTTGCCGCTTTACCCACGCTTTCTCTTTCAGATCCTTTAATCGTAATCGATTTCATTTGAATAATATATAGTTAATAAATAAAAATTCTACATTAAGAACTTGCCGCTTATCGAGTTGTTATTCTGCACCATGTGCATAACCTCGGCAAACAAATCAGCACAGCTTACTACCCTGATTTTGCTTGTTTCTTTTTTTAGCGGTATACTATCGGTAACAATAAGCTCAGATAGTTGTGATCTCTCAATCTTTTCATACGCATCGCCGCTTAATATGGCGTGGGTACAAATGGCGCGCACGCTAAGCGCACCTTTTTCTATCATCAGGTCGGCCGCCTTTGCAAGGGTACCGCCGGTGTCAATCATATCATCTATCAATATAATGTTACGGCCCACAACTTCGCCTATAAGCTCCATTGTTTCTATAACATTTGCCTCTTTGCGCTGCTTGTAGCATATTACCACGTCGCTGCCTAAAAACTTAGAGTATGCATAAGCTCTTTTAGAACCACCCATATCAGGCGAAGCTATAGTAAGATTCTCAAGATTGAGACTCTTAACATACGGCAGGAATATAGTAGATGCAAACAAATGGTCTACCGGTTTCTCAAAGAAGCCCTGAATCTGGTCGGCATGCAGGTCCATCGTCATTATACGTGTGGCTCCGGCACTTTCCAGCAATTTTGCAACCAGCTTAGCCCCTATGGGTACGCGTGGTTTATCTTTACGATCCTGCCTTGCCCAGCCAAAGTAAGGTATAACTGCTGTTATATGCCTTGCAGAAGCCCTTTTGGCAGCATCTATCATTAGCAGCAGTTCCATAAGGTTATCTGCGCTTGGAAAAGTAGAGCATACTAAAAATACGCGTATTCCTCTTATAGATTCCTCAAATGATGGCTGAAATTCGCCATCGCTGTAATGCGATAAAGTTACTTTACCCAGCGGTATTCCATAGCGATCAGCTATTTTTTCTGCGAGGTAAGTGCTTTTAGAACATGAAAAAATTTTAGCTTCCGGTTCTGTATGCAGCATTTTAATTAGTTGCTTAGTAGTTAGTTAGTGTTGTTGTGTGTAATAAGGGTGCAAATTTAGAAATTTAATTTTATACAGGCGGTAATTTATCGCATATTTTTACCCCAATTAAATATTATTTTCTAAATTTGCACCCACAATAAACCTACTATTGCATGCCTGGATGGCGGAATTGGTAGACGCGCGCGACTCAAACTCGCGTACTTAGGTGTGTGGGTTCGATTCCCACTCCAGGTACAAAGCCTCTCAGTAATGAGAGGCTTTTTTATTAAACGTTCCACATTATACGTTTATGGAATTCAGGTTTAAGATGAGATATATTTATGAAGCATCCCACTTTATAAAGCGGAGACCTAAACTGCACAACACTACGGAAAAATCAAACGTCTGTCACCTTCTATTTTGCTGATCTTCACGCAAGAATTTTACCCTGACTACATATAAAAGTTTGGATCTATTATGAATAAGGAGCGGGTAAGGAACCTATAAAGTATTAAGACTTTAAAAAGTAGTGTATTGCCGGAGTTCAAACTAATGACCTAAACCGGTAACCTGAAATACGGTAGCAGCGCAATTACCAGGAAATATATCCTTGGAATATTAACCCGAAATATAATTTCGAGACGAACCGCCTCAATGGAATAGAGACAGCGCTCTTTATTCTAATTTTTACTACGAAGGGGTTTTACTTACCTTCCAGTAATTTATAATTCCTGCAATAAGTGTCTTGTAATCTTCAAATTTTACAGGCTTAGAAAAATATCCCTGCACCGATAGCTGGTATGCCTGCTGGATATAATTTTCGTTGGAGCCCGATGTGGTTAAAAAAATGTAAGGTATGCAGCGGTCTTTAAGATCAGGATCGCTAAAAATTCGGTTGCGCAGGGTAAAGCCATCTACCTTGGGCATGTTAATGTCAGACATCATAAGGAAAGGCTCGGTACCCGATTCTTTTAAGTAATCTATTACCGTGGCGCTGTCTTCCAACATTACAATTCGATTGCTGTAATTGTTTTCGGCAAGCACCTGTTCAAAAGCTTCGGTGAGAATCTCCCTGTCATCAGCATCATCTTCTATGATTATAATATCACCATTTCTTTTCATAAGTCAAATATAAAATAAAAACTTTATGATACAGGGACAAGTGTAAAATCTTATAAAAATTTCGTTAAAAAACAATGTTTTTACGGTAAAAAGTAGGAGCAGCACGCCTGCTGCTCCCGGGCAAAAAATAAAAATACTATTTAGTAATGAAGATGCCGTAATAATAAAAAGCCGGGAGGTTACAAGAGGTAATTAGAGTAAAACAACATTTTGATTGGGGACCGAAAATATTCTTTAAATTAGTTCTTTAGCCTTCCAGCTTTTTAAGAGGTAAGATGATTATTAACCTAACGATTAAAGTCATTCTACATATAATCAACTACAAATTGTGTTCGATTAACTGTTACAAAAGTGGGGCAAAAGAAGCATCAGGCGCAGGTAGAAACTACCTGATTGCCATAAACAGGTAATTTTACGCAGTTGAGCCTGTGCCAAAAACATAATAAAAATGTAAGAAATTTTAAATAACCGGCAGGTCTTCTACCTTTATAATATTATGCTGTATGGCATATATAACCAGGCCTGCAATATTTTTAGCGCCTGTTTTGGCAAAAAGGTTGTTTTTATGGCCCTCAGCGGTGCGCTGTGTAATAAATAATAATTCACCTATCTCTTTAGCCGTCTTCTGCTGGCAGATAAGCTTTAGCACAGCCACTTCTCTTTCGGATAAAACTTCTTCTTCATCCAGCATTGGTTTAGGCGATTTAGAAGTTATCTGTTCCCGAAGCACATCCATTTGGTCGCCTTCAAAATAATAACCCTGCTTGTATACTGTTTTAATTACATCTACAAGGTGGGCAGGAGATATACCTTTAGGCAAAAAAGCGGATACACCGGTTTTAAGCATAAAGCCCATAAATGCTTTTTGATAGTGCGACGTTATAACGATGATCTTAATTTCCGGGTGAATGTTCTTTAAATGCGTGGTTATCTCTACGCCATCCATACCATCCATGCGCAGGTCGAGCAATATAATGTGGGGCTTAACGGGAGATGCGATAAGTTGGGAGAAAAGTTCGCTGCCATTGTAAGCCGTAAAAAGCACATTCATGCCCGCACAATTTTGCAGGTAAGCCTCCAGAAGGCTCACTATTAAAGCATCATCATCGGTTATAACAATATCAATATCGGTCATTGTAAGGTGTATTATGCGGCAGGCACCACTATAAGGGTAGATGTGCCCCTGCCCTTTATAGAGCTAATGCGGTATTTAGCGTTAAGGTACTGCATGCGCAGCTCTAAACTGTGCAGGCCGAGTCCCTTTTTTAATTGTGCCGTTTCAAATCCGCGTCCGTTATCTCTTACAAGCAAGATAAAAAATTTATCGGTATGACGCAAATTTACCTGCACATTTGTAGCACGTGCATGTTTTAATATATTTATAATTAGTTCCTGGAACACACGCACTAATTGTATCTTAATCTCGGGAGACAGTATAGCCGCAGCACGCAAATCTCTATAATAATCTATATTTAATTTTTGCTGCCACGGCGTCAGCACATTATCTATGAGTTCCTCCATATTTGAGAATGCTATAAGCGGAGGAGTCAGGTCGTGCGATATGCGGCGTGCTTCGGCAATGCTCTCGCCAAGTAATTCATCAATATCTGTAACAGGAACGCCCATCTGGCTTTTAAGGCGTATAACACTAAGCTTACCTATAAGGCTGTCATGCAAATCTGCAGCTATGCGTTCGCGCTCTTTTTCCTGAGCCTGTAAGTTGGTCTCCATTAGGGTCTTCTGGTGTTTCAGGGCTGTTTGTGCCTCGCGCAGGTTCACTTCGGTCATACGTTTATAACCGGTATACATAATCCATATTACAAAAAACAATATGGTAAAAACCAACACAATAATAATTGCTATCCATAAAGCAATTACTTCTGGATCCTGCCATTTTTCCATTAATAACAATAAATTAGCACTTTTTAGGGAGGGCAAAAGTACTTATTAAAACACTTGAAAACTTACAAAATGGTGCATAAATTATAAGCGAACAAGAAAGCAGCTCAAGTAATTACCTGCCTGCTTTTTAAGCTATCGCTCTACTAAGGTTTCGCCAATTGCTCGCCTGCTGTTTTTCCAAATCAAAATAGTCAGATAACTATAGAATAGCAAAATAATTACAACATTCACAGTCCATATATAAAACCTCACACCAATGTTTTCGTTTATAATAAAATTAAACGGCAGGAAGACTATAGCATTTATAGTGAAATAAATTAGAATAGCAGTGTTCAGTTTAAAATTACTCCATTTAGTCTCATTAAAACTATTCATCTTTTCGTAATAAAAAACAAGTGCCATTACTATTATTATGAAGTTATCAACGATTTTTGAGTAAGGTTGAAATTGTTTTATATCAAGTGTACCAAAGATAAAATACTCAAAGAATTCTACAACAATATATAACATACCCAAAAGCCCGAACGCTATTATTGTTTTACTTTCTTTTTTAAGCAAATACTTATTATATAAATATACAAAGAATAACAATTCAACTAAGCTGAATATTGGAAGAACGATCATATTTGAATGATTGTAATATTCAAAAATCCTGCATGCAGTATCTATTGTAAGCATAAGTACCATATAAACCAGGATGCTCTTATGTAAGCGATCTAATTTCTTATAAAACAAAACACCTAATACTAAACCAGTAATTAAAGCCATACTGCTTACGTCGCCAAGATACCTTGAAAATTCAGATAGTGTCATTAACTTTTAAAGTTGCAATAAATAAAAACTTGATTGATCAGCCGCTGTACCATAAGGTGGTACTGCTCTTGCCATATCATCATAATAGGTAGCTGTCATTTCTACATTGGTTACAATAAGGTCGGCAGTGTATTGTTGAGGAAGAGCAGGATTAAATATTAAGCCAAAATTTATTTTACGGTTAGCATCGGCATTTGGCTCAAAATCCTCCACCTTAATCGCGAACGCCTGGAACATACCGGCAGAAGTAGCTGTTTGCATTGGCACCCATGATGTATAGTTGTTGTTCCATGCTGTCATTCTTTTGGTCGCTTCTTTTTTAGGTATGCGGTCGTCGCGCAGCATTGTAGTAACATCACACTCTGTTACATAATTATTAATAGTAGCAGCATAAGCAGGGGTATCATACTTAGAGGGTATCATTAAAAAAATAAGCTGCCCGTTTTTTACCGCAGGGTACGCATGTACATAATCTGATCCTACACCCATAGTTGTTGTAAAATTATAAAGGAAGCTATTTCCCTGTCCAAAATATTCTATAAGCTTCGCGTTGTTGTTAAGTACGTTGTGCCAGTTGGCAATACTTTGTTTAATAGTAGGTATATCCATATAATGATTGATTTAATTAATAAATGTTAACTGGCCGGCAATTGTATTATTGAACATATGCAGGTTGATGGTGATTACTGTCTTCCTACAAATTGCAAAAATAATTATATTATGATTAACAAGGTTATACAACTATGCAAACTGTATGCTTAATTGTATAACAACGCGTAATGAGCAGGAAAGTACATTTACCCTGTTGTATAATTAATGTAATTGTATTTCTTATCCTGTAAGGCGTCTCTCTGTGTGGTTATAGAGGGATGCCTGTTTTTTTATTTGTTGATAATGTTGCTGTAAGCATCTAACAATAAGACACTCTGATCAACCGTACATCATGTAAATCTTAATTAAAAATTAAATTTTAAAACATTTTCAGCAATAGCCTTGTTATATTCAATAATGGTTGTATATTTGCACTCGAACAACGCGGGATAGAGCAGTAGGCAGCTCGTCGGGCTCATAACCCGAAGGTCACAGGTTCGAGTCCTGTTCCCGCTACTAAGTTTACAAAACGGTTTTAAAGAAATTTAAAACCGTTTTTTTTATGCGTATATATTTTTATGCAACACACTAACCAATATTAACCTAATTACATTATTACAGTTTTATGAAAAAGCTTTTATTTTTATGCCTTTCGTTCTTAGTATTAACCGGATGCGGAAACGATGATGACAGAGCAGTTGCATCCAGCCCGATTGCAGGATCATGGAAATTGACTACGTATACAAATGATGGCGAACCGGATATACTAAACGACTGCGAAAAGAACAGCACGATAACTTTTAGAGATGAACCCAAATCTTTTACCGTAGTAGACTATGGTTACGCACAAAATGTATGCACCTTGAGTAGTTTTGATGGCACCTGGGTAAAAACAGCAGCCAACGCTTACACAATTACCACACAGGCAGGCTCTCAGGATTTAGAAATTACGGTTTCAGGAAATATTTTAACCCTATCTTTTAATGATGGTACAGAAGCTAACCCTTATTACACTGTATCTACATATACTAAGATTTAGCAATATTCACTGGTTATTATCTTATCTTTGCACACAGAATAGTACGCATACAGGCGGTACTAAGATCAGACCCATCAATAATTGATGGGTTTTTATTAAACTTTTATTTTATTTTTTATGGCACATAAAGCAGGTTTTGTAAACATTATAGGCAACCCTAATGTGGGCAAAAGCACCCTTATGAACGCCTTTGTGGGGGAGCGTTTGTCTATTATTACCTCGAAGGCTCAAACCACACGCCACCGTATATTGGGCATTGTAAACGGCGAAGATTTTCAGGTAGTGCTAAGTGACACCCCGGGAATTATAAAACCGGCATACGAACTGCAGACTTCGATGATGGATTTTGTAAAATCTGCTTTTGAGGATGCCGATGTACTTATATACATGGTAGAAATAGGCGAGAAAGAACTTAAGGACGAAGCTTTCTTTAATAAGATCGTGCATGCTAAGATCCCTGTACTATTATTGCTTAACAAAATAGATACCAGCGAACAGGAACAACTTGAGGAACAAGTAGCATTGTGGACAGAAAAAGTACCTAACGCCGAGATATACCCTATTAGCGCCCTTAAAAACTTTAATGTAAAAGAGGTTTTTAACCGCATTATTCAGCTCCTTCCTGAAAGTGAGCCATATTATCCTAAGGATGCCCTTACCGATAAACCCGAACGCTTCTTTGTAAACGAAACCATTCGTGAAAAGATCCTTATCAATTATGATAAAGAAATTCCGTATGCAGTAGAGATCGAGACTGAAGAATTTATTGAAGACGATAACATTATACGTATCCGTGCCGTGATCATGGTAGAGCGCGAAACCCAAAAGGGTATCATCATTGGCCACAAAGGCGCCGCCATAAAACGCGTAGGCATACAGGCCCGGGAAGACCTCGAAAAATTTTTTGGTAAACAGATACACATAGAAATGTTTGTAAAAGTAAATAAAGACTGGCGCAGCAACAGTTACCAGCTGAGGCGTTTTGGGTATAATAATAGGTCATAGTGTTTCAGATTTTTGATTTCAGATTTCAGAATATAGCTCCAATTATAGAAAATTTCGGATTGAAGTACCTGTTATGTTTAAGATTCTATATATTAGTTTAAAATGACCGCAGATCAATTAAAAGCCAGAACTAAGTTGTATTCCTTGTCAATTATAGATTTGGTCGAAATGCTACCTACTACTACAGCCTCTAAAATTATTGCACATCAGATAGCTAAAAGCGGGACTTCTGTTGGTGCTAATTACAGAGCGGTATGCAGGGCCAGAAGTGACAGAGAATTTATTCCCAAAATGGTAATTGTGCTGGAAGAAGCAGATGAAACTTTGTTTTGGCTCGAAATAATTATGGACAAAAATTGGCTGAACAAAACAATTACAGAAACTATTTGGAAGGAAATGAGCTGACTTCAATTTTTGTTAGTTCTCTAAAAACGGTTAAAGCGAAATCATACTAATTTACTACAAATTAATCTATATCAGATATACAATCACTTCAAAATTAAACCTATTTTGAAATTATAACCCTGAGATTCATTCCAACTAAAGTTCAATCTGAAATCTAAATTCTGAAATCTGAAATAGCTTACTTTCAACATAAAAGACTACTTTTGCAAAAAATTAAAATAAGTTAATGAATAATATTGTAGCCATAGTAGGACGCCCAAATGTAGGGAAATCTACTTTTTTTAACCGGTTGATACAGCGCAGAGAAGCTATTGTAGACTCTGTGAGTGGCGTTACGCGCGACCGGAACTACGGCAAGAGCGAATGGAACGGAAAAGAATTTTCGGTTATTGATACGGGAGGTTACATTAAAGGATCTGATGACGTTTTTGAAGGTGAAATTCGCCGCCAGGTAGAGCTGGCCATAGATGAAGCCGATGTAATTATATTTATAGTAGATGTTGAAGAAGGCATAACACCAATGGATGACGAAGTGGCAAAACTGCTGCGTAAAGTTACCAAACCGGTGCTTCTTGCTGTTAATAAGGTAGATAATTCCATGCGCGAAAAAGATGCCATCGAGTTTTATAACCTGGGCCTTGGTGAGTACTTTACCATTGCGGGCATGAGCGGGAGCGGCACGGGAGACCTTCTTGATAAGTTAGTTACCCTTCTGCCTGAGGCTGTTGCCCCCGATGAAAATGCAGTGGCTTTACCACGCTTTGCAGTTGTAGGCCGCCCTAATGCCGGTAAATCATCTATTATAAATGCGCTTATTGGCGAAGACCGTTATATTGTAACAGATATTGCAGGTACTACCCGCGACTCGATAGATACTACGTATAACCGTTTTGGGTTTGAATTTAACCTTGTAGATACAGCAGGTATACGCCGTAAGGCTAAGGTTAAAGAAGATATTGAGTTTTACTCTGTTATGCGTTCTGTAAGGGCAATTGAGCATAGCGATATTATAATACTAGTTATAGATGCTACCCGTGGTTTTGAAGGCCAGGACCAGAGCATCTTTTGGCTTGCCGAAAAGAACCGTAAAGGCGTTGTTATCCTTGTAAACAAATGGGATCTCGTAGAAAAAGATACTATGAGTACCCGCGATTACGAACGCAAAATTCGTGAGGAATTGCAGCCATTTACAGATGTGCCTATTCTGTTCGTTTCCGCTATTAACAAGCAGCGTTTACTTAAAGGTTTAGAAACCGCAGTAGCGGTTTTCGAAAACCGTAAGCAGCGTATTGCTACTTCTAAGCTTAACGAGGTAATGCTTCCTATTACAGAGGCTATGCCACCACCGGCACTTAAAGGTAAGTATGTAAAAATTAAGTTTTGCATGCAGTTGCCTACCCCTACCCCACAATTTGTATTTTTCTGTAACATGCCTCAGTATGTTAAGGAGCCTTATAAGCGTTTCCTTGAAAACAAGATGCGCGAGATATATAATTTTGAAGGTGTGCCTATAGATATTTACTTCAGGCAGAAATAACCCAAAGCAATAATTATTGCAAGGCCGTTTTAGCAAAATGCTGTAACGGCCTTTTTGTTATTCATAAATCAATGTTTTTCTTTTTTTATATGCTTTCTTCTTATAAATAAATATAAAAATTCGTAACATTTGCAACTGTTAACATACTAATACATAAATTTCATAGTTAATACCTTACAACCATCAATCAACCATTAATGCACAAATTATTTACCCTGCTACTATTAGCCTGCATCACCACGGGCTATAGCCAGACAATTACCCTTAAAGGAAAGGTTACCGGCCCCGATAACTTCCCGCTTGAATCGGCTACCGTTTACCTCACATCTGTTAAAGATTCTACCGTAGTAGATTACACCATTACAAACCAGAATGGAAGTTGGGAATTAAAAACCCGCGCGGTTAATCAGGCTGTATTTTTAAAGATCTCATACGTTGGCTTTGCAGACTATAGGGATAAATTTGAAAAAATCGTAGAGAGCAGGGACTTTGGAACTTTAAAACTCGCTGACAGGTCTACTAACCTTAATGAGGTAGTTATAGAGAGCGAAATACCACCCATACGGGTAAAGCAGGATACGCTGGAGTTTGACGCTGCATCGTTTAAAGTACGTCCGGATGCAAATGTTCAGGAATTATTAAAGCAATTGCCCGGTGTAGATATAGATGCCGATGGTAAGATTACCATAAATGGTAAAGAGGTAAACCAGATAATGGTAAACGGCAAACCCTTTTTTGATAAGGATGGAAAAATTGCACTGCAAAACCTCCCTGCCGAACTAATTAAAAAAGTACAGGTAAGCGATACTAAAACAAAGAAGGAAGAACTTTCAGGACAAAAGGCAACCGGTAACAATACCAGCATTAACCTTACTATAGATGAAGATAAGAACAAAGGCTTCTTTGGTAAATTAATGGGTGGTTATGGTACCAATGAACGGTATGAAAGCAGTGCTCTTGTAAATTATTTTAAAGGCGCCAGAAAGATAAGCCTACTTGCCTCCTCTAATAACATTAACTCCACCGGCTTCTCTATGAACGAGATTTTCGATAGCATGGGCGGCGGCAGGAACCGATCTTTTTACAGCTCCAGCGATGGTAGTTTTGGTATTAATGGCATGCAGTTTGGCGGCGGAACTGGTATTACTAAAAGTAACATGGTAGGCTTAAATTATGCCGATGAGTGGTTTAAGGGGTTTAACCCAAGCATGAACTATTTTTACACCAGTGCAGATAGCAGGAACAACAACAGGTCTCGCGATGTAACTTTTGTAACCGATGAAAATGCTCAGCCCGGAACCACATCAGATAAGCGCATTATAACAGAATCTACTTCTTCTTCAAACAATTATAAGTATGCCCACAACTTTAATACAGAGTTTCAGTGGAAGGCAGATTCAACAACTAATGTTTTTTTTGCGCCCAGATTTACACGTGCAACAAGCAGGGTTGGAACGACGTCGCAACAGGTAGCCCGCAACCAGGATGACCAATTTCTAAATGATAGCAATGGCTACACTAACGGCACCAATGAAAATGTTGCTTTTGCCAGCAGCCTTAATTACAATAAAATACTTAATAAGAGAGGACAGTCAATCAATTTTGATTTCTCGAACGATAACAGCCGTGATGATGGCCGTAACCTTAATAATACTACAACAAACTTTTATGACCCCGACCCTACCGATGATGATGACACCTCACGTGTAGACAGTCGTAACCAAGTAGTAAATAGCAGGCAGACACGTGACACTTATGACGCTGCTTTAGAGTTTAATGAACCTGTAACCGATTCTTTAAGGCTTAAAGTAGGTTCGGCTTACCGACATGAACAAAACATACAGGATCGTATAGGATATGACTTTAATGATACAACACAACAGTATACCAACTATAACGACTTACTTTCGAACTTTAAAAGCAGTAAGACTCGCACTGTAAAACCATATGCAGGAATAGATTATAATTCAAAAAAATTAGGTTTTGGCTTTACCCTGGGTACTTCGATGTCTCAGTTCAACAATTATGGCGTGTACCGCGATACTATATACATCGTAAATCGCAGCTATGCACTACCCAGTGCCGGCTCCTATCTACGCTATAATTTAACTAAATCTAAATCGATTTACGTTAACTATGGCTATGAGGTAGAATTTCCGCAGGCTGACCAGATACTACCTATTGCAGATGTGAGTAGCACACTCGTAACCAGACAGGGTAATGCTAATCTTGATCCTAATAAGTACCATCAGGTTTACTTTAGTTTTAATAACTTTGATTATGCTACACGATCCGGCTACTACTTATATGCAGGGGGTAGTTTATATGACAATCAGGTTGTAACCTCAACGGGTATAAACGAAAGTGCGAAACAGTTTATAAGTTATGAAAATGTTACGGGCACCTATAATAGTTGGTTTGGCGGTGACTACAGTAAGTCTATAAAAACAGAAAAAGGCAACAAATACCGCTATAGTGCCGGCGTACATGGCGGGTACGATTTTGATAAAGGCCTCACAAATAATGTCTTATTCAGCGCAAAATCTTTAAATATAGGACCCAGGCTTAATTTTAACTACGAATTAGGCGAAGTACTCACTATTAATCCTTCCTACTCTTATACATATAACCATACCTCTTACACCAATTATGATGTATCATCTCAGTCTAATTATGTGCATAAGGCCATGCTGCAAATTACTAACTACTGGCCAAAGCACTTTGTAATGGGGAATGACTTTACCTACACTTATAACTCGCAGTTAATAGGTTTTAAAAAAGACTTCCTTTTATGGAACGCGAGTGTGGGCTACAACTTTCTTGGTGACAAGCTGTTATTTAAAGTTAAAGCATATGACCTCTTAAACCAAAACCTTGGTACATCGCGCCGCATAACTCCAAGAGGCATAACAGATACCCAAAATACTGTACTAAAACGTTACCTGATGTTCTCGCTAACCTTTAACCTGAAAAAATTTGGCGACAATAAAAAAGATGAAGGTGGCGGCTTTTGGGGTTTTTAAACTGAAAGCTTGTATACATAACATATTTAGCCTGAAATTAAACCTTCAGGCTTTTATTTTGTCTTATGGTTACGGCTGCCGTAATTTTATATCGATGCAAAAAATATACACACTTTTATTTTTACTGTTTTCTGCATATGGCTTTAGCCAAAATGTAACTTTAAAGGGTAAAGTAACGGGGCCGGATGCCTTCCCATTGGAATCGGCGACCGTGTATGTAACTTCTGTAAAGGATTCATCCGTCATAGATTATACAATTACAGCAAAAAATGGTACCTGGGAACTTAAAACACGTACTTCCGGTGAGCCGGTAAACCTCAAAATATCATATGTGGGCTTCGCTGACTACAGGCAGCAGCTTGAAGCCATTACTGCAGATAAAGATTTTGGAACCCTGGCTCTTGCCGACAGGGCCACTACTCTTAATGAAGTAATTATAGAAAGCGAAGTGCCTCCCATACGTATTAAAAAAGATACGCTCGAATTTAATGCGTCATCTTTTAAAGTGCGGCCGGATGCTAACGTAGAGACACTGCTCAAACAATTACCAGGAGTCGATGTCGACAGCGATGGAACAATTACAGTAAATGGTAAAGAAGTTAACCAAATACTGGTAAATGGCAAGGCATTCTTTGATGCCGACGGTAAAATTGCCCTTAAAAACCTCCCTGCCGATATTATTAACAAGGTTCAGGTAAGTGACACAAAAAGCAAGGAGGAGGAACTTTTAAAAAAGAGGGCAAGCAGCAACAATGCAAGTATAAACCTGACTATAGACGAAAAGAAGAACAAAGGCACCTTTGGTAAAATAATGGGTGGTTACGGCACTAACGACAGATACGAGAGTAGTGCCATGATCAATAACTTTAAAGGCAAACGGCGCATAAGTATATTGGCGTCGGCCAATAACATAAATTCTACCGGTTTCTCGATGGATGAGATATTCGACAGTATGGGCGGCGGGCGTAATACAGCAGGCGGATTAGGTAGCGCTGTAAGGCAGGCAGGAAGCGGATCAGGACAGGGAATTACCCAAAGCAACATGATAGGCGGCAGCTATAACGACGAATGGTTTAAAAATTTTAGCAGCAATATTAATTATTTTTATAACAGTGCCAATACGGCAAACGAAAACCGCACCCGCGAAACCACATTTTTACCGCGGACTAATGGCAGTTCTGAGGAGCGGAGCCTAACCACCACCTCATCATCTAAAACTGACAACTCAAGGTTTGTGCATAATGCCAATACCGAGTTTGAATGGAAGATAGACTCTACTGCAACCCTAATTATGCAGCCAAAGTTTACCGCGGGCACCAGCACGCAAAAATCGGCGACGGTTCAGAGTACAGTAGATCAGGACGGCGACCGTTCCAACCAAAGTGAAAATAACACATTTAATAACACCGATAACCGAAGTTTCACAAACTCTATACAATACCGCAAGCGACTAAATGTGAAAGGCAGATTGTTGAGCGCTGTATTTAATAATAACAATAATGCAGATGATACATCTACCCGTAACAGGCAGTCAACTATCTTTTATGAAGAGGATGGGCTCACCGAACGAAACAGGGATTTTAGAAACCAGATACGCTATAATAACCAGAGCAGCGACCAGTATACCGGTAGCCTGGAATATTTGGAACCTGTAGCAGACTCGCTCCGCATAAAAGTTAAAGCAAATTATAACAGTAATCAAAATACGCAAAATCGAAAGGGCTTCGACTACGATGAAGCATCCGGAGAGTACTCTATATTAAACGATTCGCTTACTAACTATTTAGTATCACATACCCAAACCTTTACCCCTACTGCCGGTTTCGACCTTAACCTGGAAAAATATGACCTCAGCGGGGACTTTGGACAGAAAATTACGCAATATGACAACAGTTCTTTCTATTTAGGCAATAATTACAGCATAGCGAAACAATATATCCTGCCGTATGCAAGTGTGCACGGCGGATTACATTTTACCAAATCGACTTCCTTAAGGGTAAACTACAATTACAATACCTCCCTGCCTTCGGCTACACAAATACTGCCCGTAGATGATGTTAGCAATCCTTTGAACACAATCCGCGGAAACCCCGATCTCGACCCCAATAAATCGCATAATGTAAATGTAAATTTTAGAGATTTTGATTATGCCACGCGATCAGGCTACAATATTTATGCTAACGGAAGATATAACGACAGCCAAATTGTATCGTATGCAATCATTGACGCTATAACAGCAAAAAGGCTTACCAGCTATCAAAATATTTCAGGCGCTTACGATTTTAGCCTTGGCGGCAACTGGAATAAAACCATAAAACGTGGCGAACATTCTTTAAGGCTTACAGCGGGTTTAAACACTTCTTACAATCTGCAAAAAGGTTTTACAAACCAACAAATGTATCAGGCACGATCGATTACGCTTATCCCGAGATTAAATATTAACTACGACTATGGTGACCTGCTAACCGTAGCTCCAAATTACAGTTATACGTATAACCAGAGCAACTACACCAACTACAGGATAAACCAGGCATCTAATTACATACATCGAATAAGTCTTGTTACTACCAGTTATTGGCCTAAGAACGTTGTCTTTGGCAACGACCTTAATTACACCTATAACTCGTTATCAAATTTTAAAAAAGACTTCTATTTATGGAATATGAGCCTTGGCTATAATTTTCTTAACGACCATTTAATGTTTAAGGTGAAAGTGTATGACGTGCTTAACCAGAACCTTGGCACATCGAGAACCATAGGTGCTACCAGCATAAAGGATGAAGAGAATATTGTATTAAAACGGTATGCGATGTTTTCTCTTACCTATAGCCTGAAACAATTTGGCCCCGCAAAAAAACCTGCACGCGGCGGCAGCCGTAGTGCACGGCCATAACAAAATCACTTAGTAGGTTAATAACAGCTGTGTAGATATTTAAATAACAACTGGTCTTATAAACGAACACCCCTGACAAAGCTTGCTTATCAGGGGTGTTTTAGTATTATAAAAATATTTATTATTTGTTCATGTGCTGCATCTCGTAAACAAAAGTATCGCTGTCTACATTAAGTACTAAAAGTGATAATGCTTTGTCTACAATATAGCTTACGTTGCCCGGAGTAAACCCAAGGGCAAGTGCAAAGCGCGTTAATATTTCTTTTTGCTTAGGGCCTAAAATATGGTCGGCGTAAACCATACGGCTCAGGTCATATAAACGCTCCAGGCGTTGCGTGTGCAGGTAAGGAGGATTTATCGGATAGCTAAAAGGGCTTTCAAGTATCTCTTTATATTCGGCATCTGTAATATCCAGGCGAACAGCAAGTTTGTCAAGAAAGTGCCTTTCTTCTTCACTTAAGTGACCGTTTTCCATGGCAACCCTTACAATTGAGGCAAAATGGCCTTTATTTCTGTCTTTAAAACCGCTATCGAATAAATCTGAAATGGACATAGTACTGTTATGCTTAAATTTTTTGCAAATATACCGTTATATTTCAGGATGGAAATAATTTTGGCAAAAGATTTTATGTTGGTATGCTATCATATTTTTTAAGTAAGTATACAATAACTTATTTAAATAATGCAAAGGGGTTGTTCTTTTACCGACACTTATACTATAGCCTTGGCTTATAGGGATAGAGAAGTGAATAAGGCGAATGAAACTTGGAAGTTTAAGTATTTAATCGCTTATCGCACAAGCCAAGAGGCTTGCATTAACGGGCAAATCGGTTTTAGTGTAAATAACAATATTCCGCCTCATCAAGATATCCTTTCGATAAACTTTCATAATCATACACATGCAAAATTTGACAATATGAAAGGTTATCATAATTATCATCACCTGAAACTATAATAACTTTGTTATTATCCAGGATAATAATAAATTCCATTTCTGAGGTATATAAAATTTTAATAATTTTGACAGTAATCAAATTTTTTGGATTATAGTAACTACTATCATAAACATGATAGCCATTAGGCAACATATTTAATTCTCTTATTACGCAGTTATCAACTTCAAATATGCCTTCAGAAGTCTCTAAAGCAATTAATAAAAATCTTTCATCTTCTGGATTAAACTTAAAAAAAATATTTTTTAAAACAATATTTATCATAATATGATTTAATTTTTGGTTCCATGTTCAAGACACTTATAAAGGTATTTGTAATTGTTGTAATATCGGAAGTTGCCAGCACATTTGTATCATTGTACACTCAGTAAGACGATATTTGTAGAACAGCCTTGCTTAAAATTAAGATAGTTTGTGTGTTTTATTAGTTGTGCAAAATAATGTAAGTTTACGTTTTATTTATCTGCACTTCCCATGAGCGATTTTTGGCTGTACTTCAACATAGGCCTGCATCACGTTTTAGATATACATGCTTACGATCATGTTATGTTCCTAATGGCCTTAACAGTGCCTTACACATTTAAAGACTGGAAAAACATAGTACTGCTTGTCTCTCTTTTTACCGTTGGTCATACCACCGCTTTAATAATGTCGGTATATGGGGTTTTAAAAGTCAATAGCGCTTATATTGAGTTCTTAATACCCATTACCATACTTGCTACGGCAGTATATAACCTGTTCAATTCGGGCAAAAAGGCGTCTAATACCGGCAACGTCAATTTTATCGCGTTTACAACACTGTTTTTTGGTCTCATTCACGGCCTGGGCTTTAGCAATTACTTCAAGATTATAATAGATAAAGGAGATAGCAAGTTACTACCGCTCCTCGAGTTTGCACTTGGCATAGAGGGTGCGCAACTTATTGTGGTGCTAACCGTTCTTACACTGTCGTTCGTATTACAGCGCTTTGGCAAGCTAAACAAACGCGACTGGATACTTATAACCTCTGCCTTTGTTGCCGGAGTTGTGATACCTATGATAATAGAAAGCGAAATTTGGTAATTAATTAACTATATACAAGCCTTTGCCGCACTAACTTTAGGCAATGTTTCTTACAATACAATGACCGAAAAACTTAACAAATACGACCGGGCTTACCTGCGCATAGCCCGCGAATGGGGACAACTTTCGTACTGCGTACGCAAGAAAGTTGGCGCAATTATTGTAAAAGACAGAATGATAATATCCGATGGTTATAACGGGACACCGTCGGGTTTTGAAAATTGCTGCGAAGATGAAGACAGCCTTACAAAGTGGTACGTTCTTCATGCCGAAGCTAATGCTATACTAAAAGTAGCCCGTTCAACACAATCGTGCGAAGGCGCAACACTCTACATTACCTTGTCACCCTGCAAAGACTGTAGTAAGCTAATACACCAGTCGGGCATTAAAAGAGTTGTTTACCAAACGGCTTATAAAGACCAATCCGGTATTGATTTTTTAACCAAAGCTGGAGTAATTGTGGAGTGTGTGCCCGACCTGGACCAGATACAATGAAAATAAATAAAATTTACATTCCCATACTGTTGGCGGTGGCTCTTGCTATAGGCATGCTGCTGGGCAGCTTCCTTAATTTCCCTGCACAAAACGGCGTAGGTATCGCAGCTACGGGTTCTCATAAAAACAAGCTAAATAAGCTGTTAGATTTTATAGATAACGAATATGTAGACAAGGTAAATACCGACTCTATCGTAGACTTGACCGTGACCAACATACTTGAAAAACTTGACCCACACTCGGTATACATTTCTAAAGATGAAATGGCCGGTGTAGCACAAAGCATGAAAGGCGATTTTGTGGGCATTGGTGTTAACTTCTATATGTATAAAGATTCGGTTGCAGTAATCAAACCCGTCCCCGGGGGCCCAAGCGATAAGGCTGGATTAAAAGCAGGCGACCGCATACTATATGCCGACAACTTTAAACTCTTTGGGAGAAAATTACCGAACGACACTCTGTTTTCTAAACTTAAGGGCGAAGAAGGGTCTAAACTTACGCTAACTGTTTTTCGTAAGAGCGACAAGAAACAATTTAAGGTTAATGTAACGCGCGATGTAGTACCTATAAAAAGTGTAGATGCTGCCATTATGATAACGCCATCTATGGGTTACATTAAAGTAAACCGTTTTGCCGAAACTACGTATGATGAATTTCATAAGGCCCTTGTTCAGATTAAAAAGGAAGGGGCTACATCATTAGTAGTAGACCTTCGTGATAATGGCGGCGGCTATCTTGAAAAGGCTGTAGAAATTGCCGATGAATTTTTGAAAGACGGACAACTCATTGTAAAAACTAAGAACAAAAAAAACCGAATTGATGAAACTGATGCCACAAGCAAAGGAATATTCGAAACCGGGCAGCTGTATTTGCTTATTAATGAGAACAGTGCTTCGGCAAGTGAGATATTAGCGGGCGCCATACAGGATAACGACCGTGGTATAATTGTGGGGCGACGTTCATACGGCAAAGGACTGGTACAACGCGAAATGCCTTTAGGCGATGGTAGTGCGGTACGCTTAACAGTGGCGCGGTATTACACACCGTCGGGCAGGTCGATACAACGCAGCTATGCTAACGGCGACGAGGCCTATTTTAACGACTTCCAAAAGCGGTATGAAAGTGGAGAACTTTATGCTGCTGATAGCATTAAGGTTGCCGACACGTTAAAATTTAAAACTGTAAAAGGACGTACTGTTTATGGCGGCGGCGGTATTGTTCCCGATGTTTTTGTTCCGCTTGAAGGCAAACACGGCGATGAGGCGATTGCCATGGTAATGCAAAGCGGTATTACCAGTTATTTTATCTTTGAGCAGCTCGACAAAGAGCGCAAAGAATTTGATGGCCTTACCTCCGATCTGATTATTAAAAAGATCACTACAGGCGATAAATATTTCAGGGCTTTTAATGCTTACCTTTTAAAGAACGGTCTTGTGTTTAAACTGGATTCGCATAAGGAAAAGGTAAAACGTTACCTCGCTGCAGAATTTGCGCGTCAGCTGTTAAGCGAGAAACCATATTATGAAATGATACTTAAGGAGGACAATATGGTAAAGGCGGTTTTAGAAAAGAAGTAGCTTTCAGTCGCAGTTCGCGAATAAAGTCCTCACCCCGCCCCTTCGGAGATGGGGCCAGGGTAAGGACCGATAACTATTTTGTATCCGTTATGGAGTGGTTTTTTCCATTGATATAGGATTAGTTCAAGATTCCGGTGTAAATTGGGTGCCTTATGTTTCACCAACATTTGATTTAGAATTTTCAGAAGGCGCTAGCTATAAATGGGAAGTATAAGTACCACAAGTAATAATGAATTTCTTTTGGACGATTTTAATCGTTATGGAAATTCATGGTCGAGTTCTATTATGGGGTTAGGAGCTGAATATGGCAGGACATCACCGAAGAATGGGAATATATTAGATTATCGTGATTTTGGAGTCGGTTATCGAGGTTATACTACTAGAGCAATCACTGCATCGGAACCCTCTTTTTCTTTTACCTGGAGTATGTCTCATACGACCTTTATTACATTTTAATATTATATATGATGCAAAAAAACATAACGCGACATTTACAATTATCAGTGATTATCTTATTAATATTTTTGTTTGGTTGTAAATCAGAAGGAGATTTCACCAGATATATTAGTAAAATTAAAAAATTAGAATATCAAGGTAATGTTGAAAGAAAGTTTGTAGATAAATATGAACATAATTTTCTTACGATACAACTGTCCAATGGAAGGGAACTTGTTCTATGGCCAACAGAATATTATATTATCAAGACTGGAGATAGTTTGTCAAAAAAGAAAAACTCTACAATTTTATCAGTTTATAGAAAGAATAAATTGATAAAGATCAATCTAAGAGAAAATATTCGATTCTTTAATGACAAGTCTTAACTAAAAATCTACACTAATTCTGGCTTTTAAACGATTATGGAAATATTTTTACTTAAGAAGAGCGTTCTGAATTAAACAAGTTTCAATAGATTTTAGAGCTTATCCGTATTTATCCTTGCCGAAATAATAAACCCGATTTAGATAAATCCTTTAAAGATAATTTATAACTACAGCCTTAAACCTACAATTACATATTAAATTCGTAATTTTACTTTAGTAAAACTAATTATCATGAGCACATCCATAATAAGTAACCCTCTTATAGACCGTTTGCCAAATCATTTAAGGCAGTTTATAAAACCACAGGATTATACCGACTACACACCTATTAATCAGGCGGTATGGCGTTATGTGATGCGCAAAAATGTTGATTACCTTAGCCAAGTAGCACACAGTTCTTATCTTGAAGGACTAAAGAAGACAGGCATAGAGGTAGACAGCATTCCTAGCATGTATGGCATGAACCGCATTTTACAGGAGATAGGTTGGGCTGCTGTAGCTGTAGATGGTTTCATCCCACCCAATGCCTTTATGGAATTTCAGGCATACAACGTGCTTGTTATAGCGTCAGACATTCGCCAGTTAGAACACATAGAATATACCCCCGCCCCCGATATTATTCATGAAGGAGCCGGGCACGCTCCCATTATTGCTAATCCTGAATATGCCGAATACCTAAGGCGTTTTGGCGAGATTGGCTGCAAGGCAATTTCATCGGCAAGGGATTATGAAATTTATGAAGCCATACGGTTACTGTCTATATTAAAAGAAGCAGAAGGCACACCGCAGGCTGATATTGATGCCATTGAAAAAAAGGTAGAAGACTTACAGAACGATCCGGTTGAGCCATCTGAGATGGCATTGATACGAAACCTGCACTGGTGGACGGTAGAATACGGATTAATTGGCGATGTAGACAACCCAAAAATATATGGTGCCGGCTTGCTGTCGTCTATTGGCGAAAGCGCCTGGTGCATGACTGATAACGTAAAAAAAATACCCTACAGTATTGACGCAGCGTATCAGGGCTTTGACATTACAAAATTACAGCCGCAACTCTACGTAACACCCGACTTTGCATATTTGAGCCAGGTGCTCGAAGAATTTGCCAATAAAATGGCGCTGCGCACAGGCGGGCTTTCAGGCCTTAAGAAATTAATTAAATCTAAAGCATTAGGAACGATAGAATTAAGTACCGGTATACAAGTATCGGGAGTATTTACTAATGTTATAGAAAGCGAAGGTAAACCCATTTACATACAAACTACAGGCAAGACGGCACTGTCGTACCGTGAAAAAGAGTTAGTGGGCCATAGTGCCGACTATCATGCGGAGGGCTTTGGTAGTCCTGTGGGTAAACTAAAGGGGATGAACCTCGCTATAGAAGATATGAGTCCGCTTGACCTTAAGGCTTACGCCATTTATGAAGGCGAAAGGGTAATACTGGAGTTTGAAGGTGGCGTTACTGTAAGCGGCGAAATTATAACAGGTACGCGAAACATACAGGGAAAGATCATTCTTATTAGTTTTAAGGATTGTACTGTAACATATAACGACACGATATTATTCCAACCGGAATGGGGAATTTATGATATGGCAGTGGGCAAAAAAGTGGTGTCGGCTTACTCCGGCGCCGCCGATGTTAAGAGCTTTGATATGATATCGCACGTGCCTTCAAGCAAAACCATTAAAGCAAAACGTTCTGCCGAGAGGGAGGAACTTGAAAACCTATATCAGACGGTAAAGGATATTAGAACCGGTAAACCGGCTGCACTAAAACTTGAGACCGTATTTACAGACTTACAGCTAAACCATAATGACGACTGGTTACTATCTATAGAAATTGCTGAATTAGCGCGCAAAGAAAACAATGAGGATTTGCTTGAAAAAGTAACAAAACACCTAGATAGTTTAAAAAACAGAAGGCCTAAAATTGCCCATCTCATAGACGGAGGCCTCGAACTTATATTCGAAAAAGAAAGCGTGAATTAAAAGTGGCGGTTATTGACTATCCCGTTATACTTTAAAACATATGAAGACAGAACTTAAGGTTGTACTATTTAGCTGTTCGGGTATGTTAATTATTGCAATTATCGCTATCACCGGGATATTTAACCTGTTTACTTCATCGGTAGACAAAATGGAAAATGCGAGGTATGCAGAGATAGCAGAGTATAAAAGGATAACAGGACTGAACACGATTAAAGGCGTGATTGTTAACAACGACCCTTACGTAGCGCCGTTTAGTAAAGACAGTGTGGGGCTATGCCTTTTGCAAGTTGGTAAAAAGATTAGCTACAGTAACAGCCATAGGCACCATACCGGTAGACGTCCAAAATATAGGTTTGCTCTACAGTTTGTGGTGGCTCCTGATTCAGGTGCCGCAATAAAAATAGGCACTACCACTTATCCCATTGATTTTAGCCATGTACTTCCGGCACTTTCAAAACAAGGTAAACCTTACGGATATACGGGTATGAATTTTGAAACCGATAGTAAGTATACTAATACCATTGCTGATGTTGTAGAAGCATTTGGCTCGGATAAGGCTAAAATGCAGGATAAGAAAGAAAAATATCGTGCCAATACTGAAAAACTTAAATCATTTTATGGCGTAGATGAAATGATTGACCAATTTGTAGAACATGAAACGATGGGCAAAAAGTCCTTTTCCGGGAATATTCAGTTAGTGGAAATACTGTATAAATCCGGAGATTCTATCGCTATTAAAGGCAAAATAGAAAACGGGCGTATTGTACCACTGTATTAAAGCGACTACAACAGCGTATTTATAGATTTAGTATTAACCTGCTCGCCGTTATACTGCAACTTCCACCCCATAGTGTTTGTTAGTATAAGAATCTTTGAAAGTTCGCTTATGAGCCTGTTTTTAGCATTCGATTTTAAAGATGATTTTTCAATTTTCTTCGCGAGGCTTTCTTTAACAGTCTTATTTATTTTATTATAGTCTTCGCCGGTAAATTCGTTAAGCTTGCTCTGCTGAATGTCATAAAATTTAATGTCGGGGCTTATTTTAATTTCTTCCTTTGGAATGTTTTTGATAGTAATGGTTTTAGTAGTTTCATTAATATCATATTCTATTTTACTCAGGTCATAAGCAACGGTTACATCGGCATTTACAATTACAATAGCCTTTTTTTCAAAAGACATGATGTCCAAAAAATACTTTTGTTGGTCTTTGTACGTCATTACTTCACTAAAATGCCCTTCTGTAACTACCAGCTTACCAACATTTTTTATCTGTTCCTGTATAAGGGCCGTCTCCTCTATAGTAGTTGTATTGTCGTCATCTTTGAGTTCGCAATAGCGAAGTGCCAGAAAAATTCCAACAACAATAACTACCACTATAAGTATCTTCTTAACCATTACTTTTTATCTAAATGTAAGAATAATTGCAGCAATGTATGTTATAGTTGACTTAAAAAGAAATGTGTGGATACTCCTTTTGCAACGCCGTAATCCTATCATTCAATTTAGACAAAAATACAGCATGTTGTGAAGACTCAGGATTGAATGATCTATGCTTTAATCCCTTTTGTATGGTATCGACAGTCTTCATTATTCCCTCAGCATCAGCTGATACCCACGCCTGCGTAAAACGCTCCCAAATGTAATCTATTGCAGTTTGGCTGGGATGTATCATATCTTCGGCATAAAAACGATAGTCGCGGAGCTCGTCCATCATTATTTCGTAAGAAGGGAAATAATGCCCCCCAGCCCCCAAAGGGAGTGTTTGCAGAACCTCATGTAAAGCTGAGATAAGGTTGGCCTTGCTCCATTGGTTCTGCGTAAAGCCATCTTTAATATGGCGTACCGGCGATATGGTAAATATCACTTCGGCCGCCGGATTTGCATATGAAAGCATTGCAGCAATATCCTGTAAACTCTCTTTTATGGCAGGTGTAGAAAGCAATTCCTTAGAAAATTCTTTTTGGGGCACTTTATGGCAGTTGGCTACCAATTCATTACTTTGAGTATACCTGTAAACCCATGCAGTACCAAGTGTAATGAGTATATGCGTGGCTGTTTTTATATTGGCATGCGCCGAAGTTGTCGCTGCGTTAAGGTTGGCAAGCAACGTATCTTTATCAGGATGGCTAAGATCTGAATGTGCATCAAAACAATGCCATCGTTCGTTATGGTAGAAGATGTCATCCTCAGTAAATTGCTTCCGGTTAATAGCAAAACTTATAAACTTTTGCAATGCTTCCGGATGAAATAAAATACCAAACGGATTGGTTACATTCCTGAATCTGAAGTATTCGAGTTTCTGCCCTATGTTTACAGCAAAGCACGATCCTAATGATACAACCCGTGAGGTATATTCAATTTTATTGCTGCCCTCCGGTATGGGTATTTGGGTAGTAAATTGCATAACATATCTTTTAATTAAAGTTAACCGATTTAAATATAATATGATAGGAGGTGCTATCTGCCACCGGTGCTTATAAAGTATAGTTTTGGAACATATTTGCGCATAATTATTCCAACAGATAGTATAATGAATAGCGTTATTACAGGTCCTAGAATATAAATAGTAAGAGAAGACCAGTTACTCATACCCATAAAATAATACAGTCCTTTTTTAATAATATTAAGTATAGGCTGGTGTGTAACGTAAATCCAGAAGGAATATTTGAATAACGTATAATACCTCTTTTTACTTATATCATCGTTTTTATATAACAGGTCGTAGCCGTACCATACAGCAATGATCCCGGTAATTACAGATGTTTTTTGTAGTAATATAATAAGCCACTTTACATAAATGTGCTGTTCCAATAATAATGTTTTCATTGCTGTTAATGCAATCCACACGATCAACCATAGCAAGCTGTATTTTATTTTATAAAAATCTTTTAGCGCAATCTTGCTAACCGCCCAATAGCTGCCCACTGTAAAAAAGAATAACGACTCAGGAGAAAACAGGTATAAACGAACACTGAAAAACCAAAGTATAAAACAAGTAACAAGCGAAAGCTTAGGTACGATTTTTAATAGTTGATAAATTATCGGTGTAAATACTATTATCACTATCAAATCTCTAATAAACCACAGCTGGGCGGCAATGGGTAAAACAAAAATGGTATGCAGCCATTGAACTATCGAAAAATCTCGTATAAGCCCTTTAGTAAAAAATGGTTTTGATGCCGGGAGTGACTGAAGTACAAAAAATAACAAAATACCGAACAGCGACCAAAATAGATAAGGTAATACTAATGTTTTGAAACGTTTTTTAAATTTATCTATGAACTCCTGCTTAGAGCCGGTTTTGATAGTGCTAAAGAATAGATATCCCGAAATAAGAAATAAGGTTGGTACAGCCATACGGGATATACCATTTTCTATAAAATTCTGTAGGAACGAATTGAATGTACCGGATATTTTGGTGCTTTCTTTACCAAGATTTAAAACAAGGTTTGATGAATGGGCTACAACCACAATAAGTTTAAAAAGAAAGGATAACGCTAAAATTTTTGTGCTGTTGTACCTGTCTATCAAATTATATTCTTGTTTTTGAGCTCCTGACGGAACGAGTGAATCCAGTTTAAAGTTGAGCTTCCGAAAATTCAGCATATAAATACTATGTTCAGAAAATAAATTGTAATGCAGACAGAAAACGCTGAAATGTTAATATGTATAGTAGTAGGTAACGGGTTGAATAACATCACCTGTATTTACGCCCGAAATAGGATAATTATCAGAATTATATGTATAAGCAGTTGTGAACACAGCCGAGCCATCATTACGCGAAGTAATATTATTCACACCCCCGTATATAGTGGCAATACTATATTGTTTAAAACCGGTTACATTCCTATTTGGATTGTTTTTCGTATCGTAGGTAAAGTAAGCTACTGATTCAGACATTCCGTTGAAACTGAATACATGCCGCATAACATTGTCATCAACTACAGTTAAAACTCCTGTATTTGAAAGTCTTGTTTGTGTTGCCGCATCACCATAAAATTCCTGTGTAGTAATAGTTCCATTATTGTTATAGGCAAATGTGTTTCTGTAACCATTATTTTCATCAAGATATCGCGTAGTATGCGTTATTATCATATTGTTAGTATCATATACAAACAAATCTTCACCTGTAAGAATATTGTTGTCATATGTCTCAACCTTAGTTATCAGGTCGCCTGTATATGTCGTGATCTCGCGCCTTCCGTTAGAATAGGTTGTAGTAGCCAGTTTTGTACCGTTGTAAGTATACGTTGCTGACTCCTGCGTACCATCTTCATATACTACCACCAGCTTTTTTAGTAATATAGTATCATCGTTATTAACCGTGTCATTAGCACTGTCGCTGCTACATGATGAGAGCACAAGTACAAACAAAGCTAAAATCGCGGTTGTGAATTTTTTTTTCATTCAAATGTTATTTTGCCTGCGCATAGAAAAAGGGCACAGATACTCCTGCAATATTTAATTAAATCTATTTCAAAAACTCTACTGCAGCTGCCAGTGCCTCATTAATACCTTCTGGTTTTTTACCTCCGGCAGTAGCAAAGAATGGCTGGCCACCGCCACCACCCTGTATAAACTTACCAAGCTCCTTAACTACCGTACCGGCATTAAGGCCTTTTTCGGCTACAAGTTCTTTAGAGATGTAGCAGGTAAGCATAGGCTTATTGTCTTCGGCTGTAGCCAAAACAATAAACAGATTAGTGCCAATTGTACCCAGCTCATAAGCAAGGTCTTTCGCTCCTGTGGGGTCAAGAGGTACTTGTTTAGCCAAAAATTGTACACCGTTTATCTCCTCGATCTCTGCAGCCAGTTCGCCCTTAAGGTTCTTAGCTTTATCGCGAAGCAATGTTTCAAGTTGTTTTTTAAGCTTAGCATTCTCGTCCTGTAAAGACACCACAGCCTTTAAAGTATCCTGTGGGTTTTTAAGTGTCGCTTTGATTTCATCTAAGGCTTTTTCCTGGCCGGCAAAAAAGTCTTTTACGGCTTGGTTGGTTATAGCCTCTATTCTGCGGATGCCCGCTGCTACCGCGCCTTCGCTTATAATTTTAAAGTACCATATATCGGCAGTATTCTTTACGTGTGTACCACCGCAAAGCTCCATACTGTCGCCAAATTTTATAGCCCTTACACTATCGCCGTATTTTTCTCCAAATAACGCCATCGCGCCTTCTTCAACCGCCTGTTTAAACGGAATATTCCTGCGCTCAATAAGTGGCAGATGCTCCTGTATACGTGTGTTTACAAAATCTTCTACCTCTCTAAGCTGCTCATCGGTAACTTTACTAAAATGCGAAAAGTCGAAACGCAGGTAATTAGGGCTCACTAACGATCCTTTTTGTTCTACATGCGTGCCCAGTATGCTGCGCAGCGCTTGATGCAGTAAGTGTGTAGCGGTGTGGTTACTTTGAGAATCATCCCTGAGCTTAGCATTTACTGCAGCCGTAAAAGTTCCTTCCACGTTTTCAGGAAGCGACTTAGTAATGTGCAGTATAAGATTATTCTCCTTTTTAGTGTCCAATATCTCAATACTCTCGTTAGCCGACTTTAGTACACCACGGTCGCCTACCTGCCCACCGCCTTCCGGGTAGAAAGGTGTAGCACTAAGTACTATTTGATATAGCAGGCCGTCTTTTTTAGAATCTACCTTACGGTAGCGGGTAATGTGCACCTCATTTTCCAGCTGGTCATAGCCTACAAAACTCTCTGTGTTGCCTTCAACTAAGGTCACCCAGTCGTCTTTAGCTACCTCGCTTGCGGCACGGCTACGTGTTTTTTGTTTTAGTAATTCAGCATCAAATTCTTCTTTGTTGTAATCAAGTCCTTTTTCTTTTAGGATAAGCGCCGTCAAGTCTTCAGGAAATCCAAAGGTATCGTACAATTCAAACGCTTTAGCACCCGAAACTTCGCTGCCTTCCGTCTGTGCTATAACAGTATCTAGTAATTGCAACCCCTGATCTAATGTTCTTAAAAAAGAAATTTCTTCCTCACGAATTACATTAATAACAAGGCTTTGCTGCGATTTAATTTCAGGGAAAAACTCACCCATTTGTGAGGCAAGCACTGCTACCAGCTCATTGATAAACGGTTCTTTAATATCAAGAAACGTAAATCCGTAACGAATAGCCCTTCTTAATATCCTGCGGATAACATATCCTGCGCCGCCGTTAGATGGCAGCTGACCATCGGCAATGGCAAATGCCACAGCACGAACGTGGTCGGCTACAACACGAATCGCGATATTGATTTTCTCCTCCTCGTCGTTAGCAGCTTTTATAGTATATTTTTTGCCGGTAAGACTCTCAATTTTTTCAATAATTGGTGTAAAAACATCGGTATCATAGTTACTCTGCACACCCTGCAGTACCATACAAAGGCGTTCAAAGCCCATACCAGTATCTACGTGCTGTGCCGGTAGTTTTTCTAAAGACCTGTCGGCCTTACGGTTAAATTCCATAAATACGTTGTTCCAGATTTCCACCACCTGTGGGTGGTCGTTATTCACAAGGCTTTTACCCGAAACCAATGCTTTCTCGTCAGCCGAACGAATATCTACGTGAATTTCAGAACACGGCCCGCACGGACCCTGGTCGCCCATTTCCCAAAAGTTATCTTTCTTATTACCCAGAATTATACGGTCCTCCTCTATAAGTTCTTTCCAAATATCATACGCCTCCTGGTCAAAAGGCACATTTTCCTCGGGGCTGCCTTCAAAAACAGATACATAGATTATATCCTTTGGTACTTTATACACCTCTGTAAGCAGTTCCCATGCCCAGTTTATTGCCTCCTTTTTAAAATAATCACCAAAACTCCAGTTGCCAAGCATTTCAAACATAGTATGATGGTAGGTATCAAAGCCAACGTCTTCCAGGTCATTATGCTTTCCGCTCACGCGAAGGCATTTTTGGGTATCGGCAATTCGTGAGCTTTTAGGCGTGGCATTGCCTAAAAAATATTCTTTAAACTGTGCCATCCCGCTGTTGTTAAACATCAGGGTAGGGTCGTCTTTAGTCACTATGGGAGCCGATGGCACAATAAGATGGCCTTTATCAGCAAAAAATTGTAGGAATTGTTTTCTTATATCCTGGCTTTTCATGGGTATGAAAGTTTGTTTTATGTATTAAAATAAGTACAGATGGCGCCTTCCTAACTCGAAAAGCGGCAAAAAAACCGTAACATTTCTTACATTTGTGCGTTATGGTTCTACAGTTGCCCCGGCTTTTTTCTGTAAGGTGCAAAAATAGAATAATTTAAGAACATGGCGAAGGTAAAATACTATTACGATCCCGAAAAGCTGGCCTTTCATAAGATAAAGCCGAAAAAAGCAACAAAGATAGGTGTGGTAGTACTGTTCCTTGTTGCTTCGGCACTCTTTGGTTTTCTTTGTTTTGTGGCTTTACTTAATACTCCTTTTTTTGAAACTCCAAAGGACAGGCTGCAGGCACGGGAGATAGAGTACATGAAAATTCAGTACGAGTTGCTTAACCGCAAGACAGCTTTAATAGAAGAAGCCCTGTCGAGCGTAGAGGAACGTGATAATAATTTATACCGTACCTATTTTAACAGCACACCGATACCCGAAGAGCAGCGCAAGGCCGGCTTTGGAGGGGTTAACCGTTATAAAAGCCTCGAAGGATATGACAACTCACAGTTAGTTACAGGGACGACAAAGCGACTGGACGTTTTGGCTAAAGAGGTAGTTATTCAGAGCAAATCGCTTGAGGAAATTGCTAAACTTGCTAAAGACAAAGAAAAACTGCTCGCTGCAATTCCCGCAATTCAACCTGTAAAAAACGAAGACTTAAAAATGATGGCTTCAGGGTTTGGCTACAGGACAGATCCTTTTACCAAGGTTCGTAAATTTCATGCTGGCATGGACTTTTCTTCGCGTACCGGCACAACTGTATATGCCACCGGCGACGGCGTGGTAGAAAAAGCCGATAATTCGGCATCTGGCTATGGCAACCATATTGTTATACGTCATGGTTATGGTTACCAAACACTCTATGGTCATTTAAGTAAATACAAAGTACGGGCGGGACAAAAGATAAAACGTGGCGATGTTATAGGCTACGTGGGCAGTACCGGCCGTAGCGAGGCCCCGCATTTACATTATGAGGTGCATAGAAATAGCGAAGTAGTAAACCCTCTAAATTTTTATTACGGAAACATTTCTGCTAAAGAATACATTTTAATTTCTAAATTAGCTAACCAGGAAAACCAATCTCTCGACTAATGCATTTAGATCTCCCCGAAAAACGATACTACAGCATAGGCGAACTTGCTAAAGCTTTTGATGTAAATGCCTCCCTTATACGTTTTTGGGATAAAGAGTTTGACGTACTTAAGCCAAAAAAGAACGCTAAGGGCAACCGTATGTTTACGCCCGATGATGTAAAGAACCTGCAGCTTATTTATCACTTAGTTAAAGAAAGGGGCTTTACCCTTGAAGGCGCGAAGGTACACCTTAAGGAAGGACAGAAAAAAACTCTTGATAAGTTTGAAATAATACGTAAATTAGAAGCTATAAAAACCAATTTAGTAAATATCAAAAACGAACTTTAAAAAATTTAGAAAATGAAAAAATGGATCATCCCCGTCCTGATTATTGTTGCACTTATTGTAATAGGCTTCTTTTGGTCTATGAGCGTTAAAAACGGAGCTATAACGCAAAACCAGGCCGTGGCAAAATCATGGGGCGATGTTAATACATCTTACCAGCGCAGGAACGACCTTATAGGCAACCTTGTTAAAACTGTTGAGGGTGCTGCAAATTTTGAAAAAGGGACATTGACTGCGGTTATAGAGGCACGATCTAAAGCAACATCGGTTCAGGTAGATCCTGCTAATGCAACTCCGGAACAATTAGAAGCATTTAGTAAAGCTCAAGGTGGAGTTACATCTGCCCTGTCAAGATTATTGGTAACTGTTGAGAATTATCCTGACCTGAAATCGAACCAGAATTTCCTTAAACTGCAGGATGAACTGGCCTCTACAGAAAATTCTATACAGACATCCAGAACACGTTATAATGAGAGTGTAGAGAAATACAATAACTACGTACTTAAATTCCCTAACTCAATGTTCCTGGGCAATTACAAAGAAAAACCGTATTTCAACGCTGTAGAAGGTGCTGATAAACCTGTAGATGTAAACTTTAATATTAAGTAATATGCCGGAAGTAACCGAATTTTTAACACCGGCAGAAGAAGAAGCTGTAGTTGCAGCAATTCAGCAGGCCGAGAAAAATACATCGGGCGAAATACGGGTACACATAGAAAACCATTCAGAAAAACCTCCGCTCGAAAGGGCACAGGAGGTTTTTCTTGCTTTAGGGATGCATGCAACAATTGCCCGTAACGGAGTACTGTTTTATGTGGGTGTAGCCGACAAATCTTTTGCCCTTGTGGGCGATGAAGGAATTGATAACGTAGTTGAAAATGATTTTTGGGATAGCACTAAAGAATCTGTTATTGCCCAATTTAAACAAGGCAGGTTTAGTGATGGTCTTGTGGCCGGCATATTGAGGGCCGGCGAAAGGCTTAAGCAGTACTTTCCGTATGCCCATGATGATAAGAACGAACTCCCTGATACCATATCTAAAGGATAATGAAAAAATTATGTACAGCATATTTCCTGTTGCTGATGGTGAGCTTACTGCTCCCGCAGGCAGGATTTGCACAATTTGATATTCCCCCTAAACCTGATCTTCAAACGAGCGTTTACGATTATGCCAGTTTACTTTCGGCATCAGAAAAACAGCAGCTCGAACAAAAGCTTATTAACTATGCCGATAGTACTTCTACACAAATAGTAGTAGTTATTGTGCCTACTATTAAGGGTGAAGATATAGGACTGCTCACTCCTAAATGGGGCCATGCCTGGGGTGTAGGCGGGACTGATAAAGAAGATAATGGTGTATTTATACTACTTGCACAACAGGAACGTAAAATATGGATTTCTCCCGGCTATGGCGTTGAAGACAGACTTACAGCGGGACAGGTGGGCGAGATGACCCGCGAGGTTATAATCCCGGAATTTAAAGGTGGTGATTACTATAGCGGACTTGACAAAGGTACCGACGCTATTATAAAAATGCTTGCAGGCAAATATAAAGCTGCGGCAAAGCAAAACACCCGTGGTAAGAGCGGCTCCGGCGGCGGCGTGTTGGTACTTATTGTTATTATCATCATTGTTATATCTATCATTTCCCGAAGGGGAGGTGGCAGGGGCGGCCGTGGTGGTGGTGGCTTCGGTAACAGAGGTGGCGGCATAGGCGACTCTATCCTTACCGGAATGATATTGGGCAGCCTTGGCAGAAGCTCCGGTGGAGGTTTTGGCGGCGGTGGCTTTGGTTCCGGCGGTGGTGGAGGTTTTGGCGGCGGCTTCGGCGGCGGCGGCTTTAGTGGCGGCGGTTCCGGTGGCAGTTGGTAATAGCAGAAAGAAATGATATAAATATTCAGCCCCGCAATGCGGGGCTGAATATTTATATCATTATGGCTCTTTGTAATTTCTTAGTTTTAACGGCCATGCTTTGCCATGAACTCTTCTGCTTTTGTAACCATATTAGTGCTTCCGCAAAAGAAAGGTACGCGCTCATGTAATTCGGTAGGGATGATCTCCATAATTCGGCTAAAGCCATCGCTTGCCTTCCCGCCCGCCTGTTCTGCAATAAATGCCATAGGATTACATTCATATAACAGCCTTAATTTACCCTTAGGTGCTTTAGAGCTTGTAGGATACAGGTAAATACCGCCCTTTATCATGTTACGGTGTATATCTGCCACGAGGCTACCTATGTAGCGTGATGTGTATGGCCTGTTTTCTTCTTCACGCTGGCAATACTTCAAATAATCTTTTACGCCTTGAGGGAAATGCACATAATTGCCTTCGTTTATAGAATAGATTGTTCCATCTTCTGGAAACCTCATATTGGGATGGCTCAGGTAAAAAGTACCTATAGCAGGATTTAGCGTGAAGCCATTTACTCCGTGGCCTGTTGTATACACCAGCATAGTACTCGTCCCGTAAATAACATAACCGGCCGCTACCTGGGCAATGCCGGGCTGAAGAAAATCCTCCAGAGTTACGGGAGAACCAATAGGTGTAATTCGCCTGTAAATTGAAAAAATGGTGCCTACAGGTACGTTTACATCTATATTGCTCGATCCGTCAAGCGGATCCATTAGTACCACATATTTATTATTGTGGCACTCATCTTTTCCTTTAATTACTATAAAATCATCATTCTCCTCACTGGCAATACCGCATACTATCTCGCGGTTTACAAGCGTTTCTATAAATGTGTCGTTTGCAAACACGTCAAGTTTTTGCTGATCCTCACCCTGTATGTTTTGCTCCCCTGCACCACCCACTATGTCTACCAGGCCCGCTTTGTTGACTTTATAATTTACCACCTTTGCAGCAAGGCGAATAGAATTGATGAGGCGGGACAGCTCTCCGGAAGAATATTTAAATTCTTCCTGCTTTTCAATAATAAATTCTCCTAATGTTTTGTGTCTTTCTTCCATAACGAAATCGATGTAGTTGTGTTGTGGCACAAATATCGAAATTTTTGTGATATGAAAATAAATTATTATCAGGCTGATTTTTTGAGCGTATTTTTGCGGAAATTTGGCGCATGATCATTCGAAAAGGAACACCTCAGGATATGCCTGCCGTACTTGAACTTATTAAAGAACTGGCGGCTTTTGAAAATGAACCGGATGCTGTGGTGATTACAGTTACAGACCTTGAGCGTGACGGTTTTGGTACTGCTCCATTATTCAATACGTTTGTGGCAGAGGTTAACGGAGAGATCATCGGCATGGCGCTGTTTTACTTTAGGTACAGCACATGGAAAGGCAAAACCATACACTTGGAAGATCTTATTGTTACCGAAAGCATGAGGGGTACCGGAGCCGGAAGCCTTCTCTATAAAGAAGTCTTTAAATTTGCGAGACTACAAAACGTACGTAGGGTAGAATGGGCTGTCCTCAACTGGAACACTCCCGCCATTGCGTTTTACGAAAAAACCGGTGCAAAAATATTTGACGACTGGCGGGTAGCACAAATGGATGAGGAAGGCATCACAAATTTTACAGTAAATTTATAAATCTACCTATAAAGTAAATAAGGGTTAATACATGAAAGTATTTAAATTTGGCGGGGCATCTGTAAAAGATGCCGAAGGTATTAAAAATGTATACAGCTTGCTACAGCATGTGGGACACGAAGATGTATTATTGGTAATCAGCGCAATGGGCAAGACTACGAATGCCTTTGAAGTAATTATAAAGAACTACTTTGATAAATCGCCGGAACTGCAGGCATCTGTTCAGGAAGTGCGAAAGTACCATAACCAGATATTAATGGAACTGTTTGATGAAGAAGCGAATCCTGTCTTTACAGCAGTAACTAAGATATTTACTGATCTTGAAAGTTTCTTTAAGAACAATAAATCGCCAAACTACAATTTTGTATATGACCAGGTGGTTAGCCTGGGTGAGATTATTTCTACCACCATTGTAAGCCACTATTTTAATTATTTGGGTTTAAAAAATTATTGGCTTGACGTTCGTGAATTTATTAAAACCGACAACACTTATCGTGATGCTGTAGTAGACTGGGATTCTACCCAGAAAGCCATTGCAAAGAACGTAAAGAAAAAGAACCTTAATATTACCCAGGGATTTTTAGGTAGCGATGATAATAACTTTACCACCACCTTAGGTCGTGAAGGATCTGACTATACAGCGGCTATTTTTGCCTACTGCCTTAATGCCGAAAGTGTAACTATATGGAAGGATGTTCCGGGTGTTTTAAATGCAGACCCGCGTTACTTTGAGAATGCAATATTGCTGAACCAGATATCTTATCGCGAGGCAATAGAACTTGCTTTTTATGGCGCTACAGTAATACATCCTAAAACGCTACAGCCACTGCAAAAAAAGGAAATTCCGCTTTACGTAAAATCATTTATTAATCCTTTGCTCCCAGGTACCAGCGTAAGTAAGGGTGCCGATTTAGAACCGCAGACATCCTGCTTCATCGTTAAGAAGAACCAATTGCTGATCTCTCTATCATCGTTGGATTTCTCATTTATTATGGAAGAGAATATAAGCGAGATCTTTTTATTGCTGCATAAATTTAAGATCAAGGTACACCTGATACAAAATACAGCGATAAGCTTCTCGGTTTGCGTAGACGATAAATTTGGAAATTTTGCAGAACTTAAAGGCATACTCTCTAAAAAATTCCACGTTACGTATAACGATAATGTGTCGCTCTACACTATACGCCACTTTAACGAAAAATCAGGTGATGCAGTGGCGAAAAACAAAGAAGTATTGGTAAGGCAGCTGAGCCGCGAAACCATGCAAATTGTTACCAAGGATATTAGCAACAAATAGGATAACTTGTAAATAAAACAGCCGCACTGTAAAAAATGCGGCTGTTTCTATTATACATGAATATTTATTCTTTATCGTTTTTATCCTTACCTCCCAGTTTCACCTTTACTTTTCCATCCTCACCATCTTCTGCTGTAAGGTGAACTACTATACCCCGGTTTCGGCGTTTTGCAAGCTCTTCCTTATCTTCAATGTCTTTATCTTTTTTAGGATTTCGTAACGGTACATCCACATAAATTTTCGTACCCTTTCCAAACGAGTATAGTCCTTCAATATCCATATTTAGCACACTCGAGTTTATTTGCATAGGGTGTATAGTAACACGCTCGCCGTTAACGTCGAATTTTCCTTTAAGGTCATAAAATTCAATGTTTTTCATATCCCGGAAAGGAAATGCTAACTTACCTACATTGCGCACAGGATCAAAGTCGTACAATCTGCCTTTTTTTAAATTAAAATTTATGTTGCCATAAATAGAACGTGGAACTATTTTTCCTGCATCTGTAATACTACCGGTAAGATTAGCTTTAGAAGAAAATTGGCCCTTAAGATTTTTAGAGGTAAGGGTTTCCATCCCAAAGTTATTAAAAGCCTTCATAAACGTACTTATGTCAACGTTATTTACGTTGGCATCAAGTTTATATTTATTCAGGTTTCCCTGTGCCATGCTGCCATTTATTAGTAGTGTACCCCCTGCATGGTTAAGGCCTGCGTTTTTTATCAATATATTGCCACTATCCGTAAGCAGTATGTCGGCTTTAGCATTCGTGGCATAGAAATTATCATAATAAAGTTTATCTACTCTCAGCTTCATGTTTACATTGCTTTTTTCAAACAGCTCGTTCAGGTCATCTGTATAGTTAGCTTTCTTGGTTTTTTTTATAGCTTTCTGTGTTTTTTTACGCGTACCTAAAAAACCCATAAACTCGCCTAAATGCAATTGCGGGCTATACATATTCCACTCTAAGACCATCTTCTCCGGAGCTGTATAATATAGGTTAAGGAAATTTTTAATACTCCCTTCCATATTCACAACACTCTTGCCCGTCTTTAATATTATCTCGCTTATATATAAGTTCTCATCATTAAAATTAAGGGCTACACTTACATCTTTAAACTCGAGTTTTCTTGGCACGTAGTTTACTGTCGCATTCTTAATATTTATAAGCCCTGTAAGAATGGGCTTATTGATTTTATAGTTTACAATGTCTGCCTTAAAATTTACTTTAACTGCAGCAGTTCCCTTGGTAAAAGTAAGGAGGTCCTCATCCACCAGGCTGCGCAACTTTTGCATATCAAACTGAGAAGAAAAATCTCCGGTAGCAATGGGTTTTTCAAGATTTAATATAAATGCCTTTTTCATTACAAACGGCAAATCAGAATAAGTGCCGTTAAAGTTGAACAGCTTTATCGCTGAATTTGCATCGGTAAAACCTTTATCCGGTACGTTGTTATTGGTAAAAACCCCAAAGAATTTACAGTTTGCCACATCACCCCCGGGGGTGGTAAGCACGTTATCTTTAATAGTAGCGTTTACTCTAATAAGCGGATCACCTTTAGAGTTGAAGTCGCCCACGATATCACACTTAACAGCAATAGGCTCGCTTAAATTAAACATCATAAGCTTTTTAGTGATATTAGGTGATAGCAGGTTGGCTGCATTCTTCCACAAAATATTCTCGTTCGATATATTAATTGAAAACTTACCCGACTCCCCCACGCCTATACTTGCAGCTATATCAAAACTTTCTCCGCCTATATACAGCCGCTTTTTATTAAAAACTATTGTTTCCTCATCTTCGTCATACACTACATCAAAGCCACCATCCAATCCTTTTTCCTTTATAAAGCTGCCCCGCTCTGTATTAAAAGCCATACTATGAGCCTTGGCTTCTATTGAGACCTCTGCTTCCCAACCCGACAAATTGTAATCTAAAGCAGCTTTAAGGTTGTTAATGGTAAACTTGTATAATTTGTTAGTCTTACGATTGTCTGCAACAAAAGTCACATTATCCAGTGTCAGCTTTTTAAGTTTTGGCAATGTACCGCCCTCCCCTGCCTTTTTCTTTTTTGGCTTCTTTTTAAATATAGATGTGTTGCTGTAGCCATTATCATCAGTATATAAATCGATAACTGCATTGCTGATGGCTATTTTCTTGATTTCTATTGTTCCGTGCAATAAAGCCATGACGTTTATAGATACATCTGTTTGGCCCGCTGAAAGCATGGTTCGTTTATGATTCTCATACAGGCTGTCGCGAAGTACTACGCTTTGCAATCTTAATGCTATATTAGGAAATCCGCTTAGAAACGTAGGCTCAATATCTTTAATTTGTAGTGAGCCGGCCAGCCCCTCGTTTAATTGAGATGTTAGCGAAGCCAAAACCTCTTTTTTGTGCGTATTAATATACCAGGCGATGCCTATAAAAAGACAAATAATGATAAAAACTAATACCCCAATACCCCGTAATAAAATACGCGACCAACGTGGTAATTTTTGTGTCCAGAAAGTTTTGAGCTGAAAAGTTTTTTTGATCATAATGATTGCAGGTGCGGGACGTCTAATTTAACTATCGCCTTACAAAAAAGACATTATTCTATGTTAAATTAAAATAGAATCCTATGCCATCTACTAAAAAGCTAATTGAATACACGCAGGTTTAGGGGTCTAAGGTAATACCAACGTAAATACTCGGTAGACTAATAGCATTAGTCTTAGTTTCAATAGTTAAAACATATAGACAAACTATAGACAAGCTGCATTAACAAGTTAATCTAACTGCAAAGGTTATAATTTCGCTGCTGTTTTGACAAGTACTTATACTTCAATTTAACTTTGATACCATTTTTTATGCATGATGTTATAGCACCCATTAAAGTTAATTACGCTTTGCTAAAACGCATAGTTAGCATTGCTCCTGAAAGAAGGAGGCAGGTTAAAAAGTTGCACATTGGTTATAACAACATCGGGCTAAATGAAGGTACTGAGGTAAGTGTAAGTTACCGATTTAGAAATGCACTATGGTATACCATAAATGGCGAAAAAACTTTTAACACAACCTTTACACTACCGGAGGGCCTGAGAAAGATTGAATTAAAAGTATACGGCATTGAGGATGTATATACATACCACATTCTGCTACAACCGAGTAGCATAAATATATTCAAAATAGAGTGCTTAAAAGTACTTAAATAACTGATTGTCGAGGAAAGCATACGGTATATCGAAAATTTAGATAAATAACATTTTATTATCTATTTCCAACCTAATTTCGGTGTATCTTAATTACTTAACGCATATTATGCTATGCCGAGACACAATCTTTATTTTATCGCAATAATTCCACCGGGTGATATATCCCGGGAGGTCACCGCTTTCAGGAATGATTTTAAAGAGAATTACAACAGCTCGGCGGCGCTGAAGAATATGCCCCATATAACTCTAAAAGCTCCCTTTACAATAGACGTTGCCCGTCATGACGATGTAGTAAAATGGTTTGGGTCATTGCCCGTCACTAAAGCTTCGTTCCCTGTCGAATTACAAAATTTTGGCGCCTTCCCTAACCCGGAAAATCCAGTAGTATTTGTACATCCTGTTATGACAGTACCTTTAAAGACTTTACAGTCTCAAATTGTTGAAAGCTTTATCGGTGCATTCCCCAGTATACCTGTACATTACTTTGAACATCAGTTTAAACCGCACATGACTATAGCATACCGCGACCTCGAATTCTCTGAATTTGACAGGGCGTGGAAAGAGGTTTATTGCAGCAAAGAATATTCCGCGCGATTTGAGGTTAACGGTTTCTATCTGTTACAACATAATAGCAGGGAATGGAACGTTATCGCCGAACACCGCGTTAACGTATAGATAGATCTGTCAAGATTACTTCCCGAGGATATTATACCGGAAGTTTTAGATTCTTGTGTGTACGAATTACCGCCTGACTGTTTTTATAATCTATCCACTTCTGGCCCTTAAGGCGGCGCATAACATTATCAAAATAGCGCATTATAGTAACATTATAAACTGCTTTAAGCAGGTTTGCCGGCCGCCGTGGAAATGCCCGTAGACTCATAGAGAACCCGGGAGTAACATATTTCATATAGTGCCAGTAACCTTCGGGCATGTACAGCATCTCTCCGTGTTCTAAATTTGCAACCAGGCCTCTCGCATGTTGCAATGCGGGCCATTTTTGCATGTCGGGATCGTCAAAATCTATGTCCTCACGCGAAATCAGCGCATGTGGAACTTTATATAAATAAGGAGTCTGGTCAGGAGCAAAAAGCACACAACGCTTTTTACCGTGAAAATGAAAGTGAAGTATATTACTAAAGTCTATATCATAATGAATAAACACTTTAGAGTTTTCTCCGCCAAAAAAAAGCATAGGCAACTGTTTTACAAGCCTTAGCCCAATATCCGGCCAGCGAAAATCATTTTTAAGTGTTGGTACTTCCTTCATTAGGTTGTACAAAAATATCCTGTAGTTAGTAGGCTTCGCTTTTAGCAGGTCTATATAATCTGCCATTTTCATAGTGGCATGGGCCTCGTTAAAACCATCCTTATGCGATACCGGCCTGTCATCGTAAAGGGGTACCGTTTTATCGCCGGCAATATTTTTTATGTAATCAAGCTTCCACTTTTCATAGGCAGGCCAGTCTTGGGTAAGGGCTTCTATAACAACGGGTTTTTGCTTTTTTACATAGTTATTGTAGAAATCTTCTTTAGATATAGATTTTACGCGCTCAATCTCTGTTAAATGTAATGGCATCTGTAGCTGTTTAGCAACCACAAAATTAATAAAGCATCAGCAAATTGTAAAATTAAGGCATCATAAAAATTGCACAATAAAGTTATGCTATGCGTGCAAATCAACAAGTACGTTAGGTTTTAGTACGGTTTAATGAGTGCTGTATTACTATAGTGTATGATCCTTTTGCCCATCAAAATTATATAAACGAAAGGTAATCATACAATGAAGTTCCCTCCGGCAATTCCATTTTAGTGGCAAGGCGCTCTTTACGTTTTCTTATAGCTTCGGCTGTTATGTTAAGCATCGATGCAATTTCTTTAGTGCTCAGGTTCATATAAATATATGCAATAAACCGCACATCATTAGCATTTAGCCCGGCGTGCAGTGCCTTTAACCGGCTTACAAAACCTGGATTTACCTCCTCAAAATGAGTGAGGAAACTGTCCCACTCATCATTGGTTTTAAGATGGGATTTCAGGGTCTTTATATGTCCGGCCAATGCCGGGTTTTTAGAAAGCTCCGTAGTTCCTGAAACCGACGAAAGTATGTCTTCTATCAATTCATTCCTTCCCGACAGGTACAGGGCTTTTGCCGATAATTTACGGTTACGGGCTTCTATTTCATTCTTTAAGCGTTCCTGTTCGAGTAAGGCAGTAGTTTCGCGCTCTTTAATTTGCTGTTCCAGCAACAGGTTTTCATTCTTTTCCTTTTCGAGTTCGAGCGCCATAGACTTTTCATTGCGTTCTGCCAGTAATTGTTTCTGCTTATGTTTTACGGACAGATTGCGAAGCACTAATAATATAATCAGCACTATAGCTACAATTACAACAATAATATAGTAGAATATTTTTCGCTCTGCAGATAGTTTCTGGCTATTAATATCAAGCTGGTTTTTATAATCCTGAATTTCGAATTTAACGCGGCTGTTATTGTAAAGTTCGCTGTTCTTTGTCTTGCTCAACTTCTTTTCTGCAGCTATGACCGAATCCTTATATTGCAGTGCCGCCGCGTACTCTTTTCTTTGGGTATACGTGTCGCTCATAAAGGCAAAGACCGACTTTTTAATTTCGATATTTGGCTTTGTGGCAAGTATCTTATTGGCCGACGCAAGTGCTTCAGCATATTTCTGGTCCTTTATAAAACTCTCTGTGATAATAAGCATCAGCGAGAGCCACGTATCATTAAAATCAGGGTTTTTTAACCGGCTTAAAATAGCCGTTGCTTTCTCGCGGGCTTGTGTAGCATGCCCCATTAAAAGATCATTTTCGGCAAGCCCGGTTTCCGCCAGTAAATACATATCTTCATCAGGTTTCAGGAAGGGCAGTGATTCTGTAATATAAGCACGCGCCTCTTTAACTTCGCCCGCCTCATTGCATACATTGCCAAGGTTCATAGCGTATAAACCTGTTTTAAAAGTGTCGTTATTCTCTTTGGCAATGTCGTAGGCTTTCTTAAAATACTCCTTGGCTTTTGTATAATATTCTTCCTTACTGTATAAAATAGCTATATTATTAAGTACCACCATCTCGTATCTTGGCTCCAGCTCTTTTACTGCAATGGTATAACTTTCCAGATAGTAATTAAGTGCCTCGCCATAGTCTAATAAAGCATAGTAATTAGCTCCTATATTATTAGTAGCCAAAAATTGTTGTTTGTACCAACGGTTTTTTTCGGCCATGGAGCGTGCCTCCGTAAGGAGTTCCAGGGAACGCACATGATCTTTTTTCCACATGGCTTTAATGCCGCGCTGTATAAGCGTATCGCACTGCACCAGTGTGGCTGCCGTTAAACCTGAACAAAAAAACAGGCACAGCAACAGCAGGAGTGCATGGCAGCTATACTTTATTTTTTTAATCATGATTACAGTTTAGATAGCCAAATATAAGGATAAATTGTATTAGCCATACTTTAGCTTCCTCTTAGTAAAGGCATTGTTATTTTCATCTAATGCTTACTTATTAACCATTCATCTATAGAAAATTTCTCAGGTAATCAATGCATCATGGCTTTATCCTTTGCTGTAAGAGCCAAGCTACCTTTAACTGTTTTAATAAACACTACAGTAGCAAGCGCCCCTGTTATTGCCATACCCATACCCACAAGGTTTGGTGAGGCATAGCTAAAGCCGTAAACAGTGGGAAGGCCACCTAAAAAGGCACCTAATGCATTGCCTATATTAAAGCTTGCCTGTATGGCCGCCGATGCAATCATCTCGGCACCCGTTGCCGTTTGTATCATCATCATTTGTACAGGTGCTACAAGCGCAAACGCCATAAAACCTGTTAAGAACACTAAGGCTAACGATATATATTGATCGAATGATAAAAAGTATACAGCAGTTAGCGTGGCAGCCATAGCAATAAGCGTTAAAAATACGGTATGCGGTGCCGAAAATCTATCTGCAATGCGGGCGCCGGCAAGGTTGCCAAACACCATACCCAAACCTGCAAGCATAAGTATATAAGGTACATTTTCAGCTTTGAAACCGGAAACGTCTGTTAGTAGCGGGGCAATATAGCTTATCCAGCAAAAAAGTCCGCCTGTGCCTATCGCAGTTATAAAAATGACCAGCCATGCCTGGGGCTTTCTAAAAAAATCCAATTGCGTTTTGATGTCAGTACTTTTATCTGCTTCCATTTTGGGCAGGTATGCCAATAATGATATAAATGTAATCAGGCCAATTATGGCAATTACTACAAAGGTATAGCGCCAACTATAGTTATGCCCAATGTAAGTACCCAACGGCACACCTACAACATTTGCTACGGTAAGTCCGCTAAACATCACTGCAACGCTTTGCGCTTCCTTACCTTTTACAGCAAGGCGGCTTGCCACTACGGCACCCACGCCAAAGAATGCTCCATGCGGAAGCCCAGATAAAAACCTTGTAGCCAGTACCATATGGTATCCCTGAGCAACAATAGACAAGGCGTTAAACAGAGTAAGCATTGCGGCCATTGCCAACAGCATTTTTTTAGGCGGATAGTTACGGCCTGCAATTACTAGCAACGGTGCCCCCACTACTACCCCTATGGCATAAGCTGATATAAGGTGGCCGGCAGTGGGAATAGATATATTAAGGTCTTTTGCGATATCGGGCAGGAGGCCCATCATTACAAATTCGGTTATACCAATGGTAAGGCCACCCAAGGCGAGCGGCAATAAGTTTAGCTTCATAATTGTAAGCTCTAAAGGGGATTAGAGCATGCAAATTTACAACAAGTTTGAGGATTACACTTTATATGCATGTGTTGAAGGCCAAAGATTGGAACAAGCTTAACATTTTAATATAAAGTCGTCTCGAACCTGGTTACCCTAATTTTACTTCACCTGCAGGGGTAAAGATCTTATTAGTGCCGGCCAGCCTCTTTCTTATTACGATTTTATCGCATACCCACTCATTCTCATACTCAAAGGGCGCGAAGTCTTGAATTTTTTCCAAATCCTGGGCAGGAATATTACGCGCTATCGTAATGTGTGGCGTCATCGTTAATTTTCTAGGCTTATTAACCATTGGCTTATCTATAATACTGGTCTGCCTGTTAACTACCTTAGGAGCACGTTTCTTTCTAGGATTTCTAATTGCCGTAGCAAGTGCATCTATCGGGTACGGGTCCTCTATTTTTAAATGAAAAGTGCGCTCTGTAGTACCACTGTTAAAGGTATCATATCCAGCAACTTTAATAATGAATTTTTCAAACCCTGTAACTGCCTTTTTAATAATGGCTTTTATATCTGTAGATTCAAAAGCTTCCATCTTTAAAAGAGTAATATGGGCTATAGAAGTCCTGTCGCGTTCAGCAATGCCTATAAGTTCATGAAGCTGCTGCTTCAGGTTATCTACATCTTCCTTAATAGCGTCGCTTGGCGAAAGCAGTATATGATATTCATACAGCGTTTCGGGAAACAAGCTAAACTGGTCCGGATTCTTTTTGGGCATTTATAAATGTTGTAGCACAAAAATACAGTTTCTTTTGTAATTTAGTCTTTCACTTAAGCTGAAACATGAAAGCCAAAATAAATACTCCCGATGTTCCTGTAAAGGTCTTAGCCCGTAAAGACGAGATAGCAGCTAACTTTGTACACCTTGCAGAACAACATCTTGCCGACCTTATGGCCGGCACTGCGACAAGGCGTTTTCATGCTTCAGATTTTGCTTCTAAACTTTTTATCCATCCGCGGCATCTCACCACTACGCTCCGCCTTGCTATCAATACATCGGTTTGTGATTATATGGAAGGACGTATTCTAATTGAAGCCAAAAAACTTCTTGAAGATACCTCGCTCCCTATCGCCGAAATTGGCCAACGATTTGCTTATGACGAGCCTACTAATTTTACTAAATTCTTTAAGGGTATGGCCGGGATTACGCCGCTGCAATACAGGAAAAGTATCCAGTCACAACTTTAAATGTTGTTTAGTAAAAGACACTCTTTAAAAATAATAATACTGAGGACTACATCATTTTTAATCCCATTACCGGCTGTAGCTTTGTAATATATTAATCTAATAAACTTACGAATGTCACAATCTAAAATTGCATTAGTTACAGGCGGAAGCCGTGGCCTGGGAAAAAATATGGCATTGGCGATTGCCAAAAAGGGACTGGACGTTATCATTACATACAACAGCCGAAAAGATGAAGCCGACGCTGTAGTAGCGGAGATTGAAGCACTGGGCCAAAGAGCAAAATCATTACAGCTTAATGTAGCCGAAGCCGGAAGTTTTGATTCCTTTTTTACAGAGATCACACAAGTACTCTCGGAATCCTTTGGAACCTCAAAATTTGATTACTTAGTAAATAACGCCGGGATAGGAGTTTTTGCTCCTTTTGCCGAAACTAAAGAATCTGATTTTGATACTCTTGTGAACATACAGTTTAAAGGCCCCTTTTTTCTTACTCAAAAAGCCTTACCTCTTTTAAATGATGGTGGTGGTATCGTAAACATATCATCAGGGCTGGCACGATTTGCTTCGCCCGGCTATGCAGCATATGCTTCTATGAAGGGCGGGATGGAAACCCTTACCAAGTACCAGGCTAAAGAGCTTGGGTCACGAGGCATTAACGTTAATATTGTTGCACCAGGTGCCATTGAAACCGACTTTGGCGGAGGTATGGTGCGCGACAATGAACAGGTTAATGCCCATATAGCATCGCAAACAGCACTTGGTCGTGTAGGCCTGCCCGATGATATAGGAGGTATAGTTGCCTTTTTATGTACTGATGATGCACGATGGATAACAGCACAACGGATAGAAGCTTCCGGTGGGATGTTCATATAATATTAAAACGGGCTTAGGCCCGTTTTTTGTATCCCGTTAGCATATAAAGAATTTTAACCATGCATTTTGCCCGCATAAGTTTAAGGTTTTTTATATTTATACCCTCATGAATGAACCTTATAAATCCTATACTGTAGAAGAGGCAAAGCGTAAGCTGGAACATTATTGTGTGTACCAGGACCGCTGCCATGAAGAGGTACAGCAAAAGCTAAAGAGCCTGAAGATGATACCCCAGGCTGCCGATGCTATTATTGTACACCTTATAGAACATAATTTTTTAAACGAAGAGCGTTTTGCCTGTAGCTTCGCCCGTGGCAAATTCCGGATAAAGCATTATGGCAAAAGGCGCATAGTTAATGAACTTAAAATGCGCGGAATCTCTAAATATAATATAGACAAAGCTCTTAAAGAGATAAACGAAGACGAGTACATTGAGACGTTTAACGCGCTTGCCGAAAAGCAATGGAATGCCACAAACGACAGGAGTATTTTAACTAAAAAGAAAAAGGTAACAGACTTTCTTTTACGTAAAGGCTTTGAAAGCAATATGATATACGACAAGATTGCTACATTACGGTAAACCGTATAATACTATGTTAGATATTTCGTAATTCATAAAATTTTGTTAATTTGGCTCCTCTATTTGAAAGATGGTCGGCCAATGAGATTTAAACTTTACTTTTCTATTTTACTTATTACCTCTGTAGGCTTCGCGCAAAAACCTGATTATGATTTTGTAAAAGCCGAAAAAAACTCCCGAAAACTTATATTTTCCCATCCTGATAGTGCACTCGTAGTCATAAAAAAAACTCTTGCACAACATGGCAACCTGCATGATACAGTATACGGCAATACTTACGCTTTATACGGCATGTACTATAACATGAAAGGCAAACCCGATTCCACAATTTTTTATCTCAGAAAGTCACTCACTTACCTTGACAAATATCCCCGTAATAAAACAAGGAGTCTGGCAAGCCTGTCTATGGGCTACAGGGCTAAGGCAGATTACAAATCGGCCATATCCTGCCTTGAGGAAAACATTGCCATAAACAAACGGGAGAAAAACGATGTGGGGCTTGCCATAGCTTATGGAGAGATGGCCAGCAACTATAACCTGATGATGAATTATGATAAGTCATTAGATTATTTACTTAAAGCACAAGCTATTTTAAAAGACAATAAAAAAGGTATTAAACAGCTGCCCGCTGTAAAACAAAAGTTGGCCAACACTTATCTGGCAATGAACAACTACAAATTTGCAATAGACCTCTACCTGGAATGCCTAGCCTCATTTAAAGAACTGGGACAAGTAAAGAACTATCATCTCACACAGGTAAATCTTGCTGACGCACTTATACATATAAGAGATTATAGCCGGTCAAAGAAGCATCTTGCTGAAGCTATAACCGGATTGGAAAAGCTTGGTGATAAAGAAATGTTGGGAATTAGTTATTCTAAGATAGCCGGCCTCGAGGAAAACCAGCAGCATATAGCAAAAGCAATTGCATCTTATCAGAAAGCATTGAATTACTTGATGCCTATTAAATCTAACAGGATTATTAGGGTGGGCGGAGATTACATAAATCTTCTTAATAAACAAAAAGACTACGTAAAGGCTGTAAATGTGGTTACGGCAGTAGAAAAAATTGATGTATTTAACCTTGCAAACCGTGATGATCAATCTGTATATAAAAATGCTGAGGCCAATGCCTATGATGGCGCGCACAATGATAAGGAAGCATTAAAAGCATACAAGCACACTATTGCAATTATCGACTCGCTGTCATCGGATGAAAAAATAAGAGCTATTCAGAATGTACAGGCAAAATTTCAGACAGAACTACAACGGGAAAAAAACGTTGCGCTCGAGGCCAATAATAGAGTGCTCGAAAAAAATATTGAAGGGGAAAAAACACGCATGCTGCTTTATATTATAGTCGGCACCGCACTACTCCTATTTATACTACTTGTGTTAAGGGCATACTGGCTCACAAACCGGCTTCAAAAGGAACAACTAAAAACCGCAGATGTAGATAAGGCAATACTGGAACAAAAACATTTGCACGAGTTGGAAGTAAGCAACACGCAAAGAGAAACTATCAACGAAAAGCAGCGTGAGCTCACGTCTACGGCGTTGCGTATGGCAAGTTTTCAGGACAATATTAATGAGATTATACAAAAATGCGACTCTAATGCACTATCTAAAATAGTCGATGTTAAAAAAGAGTTGCTGCAGCTTGTGCGCCAACAGGACTACTGGAAACAGTTTGAAACCCGTTTTAACAACCTTCACCCTGACTTTAGCACTGCGCTTACCAACAAGTTTGCCAAGCTAACCAAGAATGATATCGAATTTTGTTCGCTGCTAAAACTTAAACTTAGCAACAAGGAGATTGCCTCCCTCCTACAGATATCTCACGAAAGTGTTATCACAAAGAAATATCGTATCAAGAAAAAAATGGAGATTAACGACGACGAAGCTTTTGAAAAGCTATTACTGGAGATGTAAGTTCAGGTAGTAAATTTAAGTATACTCCTCCCCCGATATAAATCACTTCGTCAATTTAAAGGGCCGGTCAACTGTTAAATGCTTTAACAGTTGACCGGCCCTTTAAATGCTAATTATTTTAACGATTTTGATGATTTAATATGGTCAGAACTATAGACAAAGCATTAATAAACTAATAATCAATACCTTATTAAGTTGTAAAGTTATGCCTTGTCTATATTTTGTCTATTAAAGAAATGTTAATTAATCGACTGCTCTATTGTTACTTTGCAACGTTATTTAATAACATTAGTTCGTTAAACGATATATATATCCGTTCGTCGATAAATTGATACTATCTGTCGTTAGGAAAATCTTCATCAACGAATAGTTTTAATGAAAGCAGAATCCTATCGTAAATTTGTATCATAATAATAGATAAGTTATTTAAATTATAACTAACGCCTTTACTAAGCATCCTTTACTAAAAAATAAATTAAAAACATCGGTTAAACAATGTACATGAATAAGAAATCTCCGTAAGAAACCGCGCCCCCAGGCCACTATTGCTACTTTATACAAAAACAGGGCCCCCAGTTTTTGTATTTTTTACCAAAAAGTGTATTTCATCGATTTAAAGATGACTTACAACGAAAAGTTCCAACTAAACCGAAATAGTTAATAACTTTTTTAAAATAGTTGAAATACTTAATTTTTTAACGAATAATTCTTGAACATAAGCAGTACATTTGCACCCGCATTCAAAAAAAGTTATGCCCCCATAACTATCTAAAATTTAACTAATTACTAAAATGAAAAACGCAGTATTACTACTATTGCTAGTGCCTTTCTTTGGCTTTTCGCAAACAACTATCGCAAGTTGGAACAATTTGGGATCTACACAAGTTAACGCTCACCTTACTACTGAGGCGTTACAATCAAACGGAATCACAGTCGAAAACAACGGCTGGTCAGGTTTTAGGTTAACTGATCTTCATAATACAGTAAGTACTGAGATTAACTATTCTAAGTATTTACAGTTTAAGATTACACCTGCTGCCGGTTACAATGCAGCAATTTCAGCTTTTAATTTTATATATAACAGCCCTTCAGCAAGCGGAAATGGCCCGTTAAAAGTGCAAATACGTTATTCTACAGATGCTTCATTTACAGGCAATGGTACACTTTTAGGATCAGAACAGACTCTTAACGTGGACAGGGATGTAGCCTTAAGCCAAAATTTTCCGTCTAACTATATATTGCCTGCGGGAACTCCGCTTTATATCAGGGTATACATGTACGGAGCTCCCAGCCTGTATTATACCGACTTCTATTTAAGAAACACAACATATAATGCTTCTACAAACGGTCCGTCAATTACCGGCTCGGTTACAAGTGTTGCACCGGCAGTGATGACAGCTGTAGCCGATAACTTTGATGTTAACCTAAACACTACTACTACAGTAAATGTATTGACAAATGACAGTAATGTAAGCGGTGTTAGTAACTTATCTATAACAAACCCTGTGCATGGAACTGTTATTGTTAATGCAAACCGCACTGTAACCTATACTCCTGCGGCTGATTATGCAGGTACAGATAGTTTTACATATACAATAAGTAATGGAAGCATCACTTCTACTGCAACTGTAGCATTAAATGTAACTGCTGTAGCGCCGACATCTGCTCTTAGCGGTACGTATTTTATAGGCACCAATGGACATTTTGCTACTATTACGGCAGCGGTAAATAGCTTAAATACTTATGGTGTTGCAGGCCCGGTAAAATTTCTTCTGAAAAACGGCACATACAGTGCAGGTGAAACGTTTCCCATTACTATAAATGCTATAGCAAACGCATCGTCTGCAAATACTGTGACATTCAAACCATATAACGGTGTTACTACAAGAATCTTAGCAACACACGTTAATGACTACACGGGTACACCTGCCGTATTCTACTTAAACGGTGCTGATTATGTAACTATTGATGGTAGTAATACTGCAAATGGTACAACCAGAGACCTGACTATAGATAATAGAGATGATATTAACTACCTTGAGAGAAGTGTAGTATGGGTAGCAAGCAACGGAACAGATGGCGCAAATAATATTACTGTAGAAAACTGTATTATAAAGCAATCAGTTAAAAATCAGGGCGGTAAATTTTGTATGGGTATATATGCAGGAAATAACGGTATAGGCACACAAAACACTATGCTTGTTAATGCAGCGTCTGCAAATAACGCTAACCTTACCGTACTTAATAACGACTTTGTAAACGTAAAACAGGGAGTATATGTAAATGGAGGGTCTATAGCTACTACCGGAGTAACCGTAAGTAAAAATGACCTTGGTGCAACCACTAATTCTGAAACTATCATTTGTCCTGCAACTTTTAGCAATGTAGATGGTTTTAATTACAATAACAATCTTGTAAACAATCTATACAGAAGTACAGACGACGGAAGCTTACTTTCTGCCGGTATATTTATTTCAGGCGCATCAAGAAATGGCTTTATCCTGAACAACACGATGAGAGACCTTACCAGAGTAGTAAGCACAAGCACACCTGGCTTTGCAGGAATCAGCTTGTTCTCTACAGAAGTAAATGCAAATATCCTTGTAGCTAACAACTCCATACTTAACGTAGTATCGGGTAGCAGTGGCGGGGTAATGGAAAATGGCTTTGGTATCTTTGTAAATTCAGGTGGAGGATATAAAATTTACCACAATACTGTAGCTTTAAATACTAATGCAAACGGCGGTTTCTCTGCAGCATTGTTTGTAGGAGCAAGCGCGCGTAATCTTGATGTAAGAAATAATATATTTTCTAACAACCAAACTAATAATGCTACAAGAAGAGCTGCGATAATAGTAGCTAATCAGGTAAGCAACATAAACAGCATCTTTACTAACCTTGATTATAATGACTACTTTAGTAATGATAGATTAGGATATATAGGCAACGTAAATGACCGTATGGAATGGCCCGGCAACGGTACTCAGGGATCTGACGGTGATAACCCAGATTATACTTATACACTTCAGGCATGGAAAGGTGTAACAGGAAAAGATGCACACTCTGTAAATGTAAACCCGGGCTTTGTTTCAGCTTCAGACTTGCATATCAACATTAATTCCGATAATACTGGTATTGCTAATGGAGGTACCCCATTAACTGCTGTGACTACAGATATGGACGGACAATTAAGGAGCGTAACTACACCGGATATGGGTGCAGACGAGTTCGGGCAATCAGTTATAAACCCTTCAGCTGGCGATTCAACAGGCATTTTCTGCGACAGCGCTACGACCTGGAATGGAACTGCATGGAGCAATGGTGCACCAAGTGCTAATAAAGATGTTATTTTTAATGGAGACTTTACTCAAAATGGTGGTAAATTCTATGCATGCTCAGTATTTGTACTTGCGGGCAAAAACGTAAACTTTACAGGTGACTCTAATGCCATTGTTACCCACAGTGTAAATATTGCTGAAACAGGATCGCTTACTTTTGAGAGTAGTTCAAACCTGCTTCAGTTAACGGATGACCTTAACAAAGGTATAGTAACCATTAAAAGAAACAGTTCTAAACTAAAGAGACTCGACTATACAATGTGGTCAGCTCCGGTTACCGATAAAAGAACTACAGGTTACCAAACACTTCAGTCTTTTTCTCCTGCAACAAGTGCAAACCGTTTTTACGAATACAGCACTGTAAATAATGTATACCAAACTCTACCTGCTGAAACAACGAAATTTACGTTAGGAAAAGGATTTTTAATCCGCATGCCTAACGCAGATGCAACAACAGGTTATAACGAGGGGCAGGCACGTTTGGTATATACAGGTGCATTTACCGGAACGCCAAACAATGGCACTATTAATGTAGCTTTAGATTCGTCTAACGCAGGATATAATGCAGTAGGTAACCCATACCCATCCCCAATAAGTGTTAAAGCATTCATTAATGAAAACCTGAACAACATAGACGGTACAATATGGATATGGAGAAAAACCAATGACCACACTACATCTTCTTATTCTACAATTAACCTTGCAGGCTACTGTGCTAACGTTGCAAGAGGTGGCAATAACGCTGATGGTAATGACCTTGTTATGGATCCTTACTCAATAGATCCTAATGGAAGCCTTAATACAGCCCAGGGCTTTATCGTGAAGGCTAAAGCAAACACCAGCATTACTTATAAAAACAGTATGCGTTTACAAACAAATTCTTATACATTCTTTAGAACAGGCGCCCCGGAAAGCACTGAGGCTACTACAGACCGTTTATGGATAAATGTTACAAACAATGCCGGAGAATTTTCTCAGTCGCTTATAGCCTATAACCCTGCTACAACGTTAGGATATGATAATGGCTATGACGGTAAAGCTTTGATGAACGGAGACCTAAATCTTTACACCATAGCGCAAACAGCAAGTGAGGTTTTGAACTTAACTATACAGTCCCGCGGTTCATTTACTGTAACTGACAGAATTAAATTGGGTTATACCGCTGGGGTTTCAGGAACTTTTATATTATCTTTGGATCATTCTGACGGAAGGTTTGCTCAGGGTCAAACGGTTTATATTGTAGACAGTGTAACCGGTGCAACTCACAATTTAACTAATGGTGCTTATACATTCACATCGGAAGTTGGAACATTTAATGACCGCTTTATAGTAGCTTATGCACAGGAAGCACTTGGTACAGATATACCTGTGGTGCAAACTAAAGAGGTAATGGTATACAAAAGCGGTAAACAGGTAAAAGTAGAAGCTCCGGCAGCTATAAACACTGTAACTGTATATGATATGCTTGGAAAAACAATATTCCAAAAGAGCAATGTAGATGGCACAAGCTTTGCAACATCAGAGCTTAACGTAGCTGCCCAGGTTATAGTTGTACAAGTAACTTTAGATAACCAACAGGTTATATCTAAAAAGATTTTAATGAATTAATCATATAGCATACGGCTATTAATTCCTAACAGTAACAGGGGTTTAAATAACCGTAATATTATAATGGCCGGGCAACAGGCAAACTTAATTATAGCGCGTAGTAAACGCTATAATGTTTTAGTAATTTTTTAGTTGGATGCACGCCCCGGGTTGCTCCGGGGCTATTTTTAAGCTTCCAATAATCACAAACTGGTAATACTTTATATTCTATATATTGTTTGAAGGAAATATAACGCGTAGTAAACGTTATATGTTTTAGTAATTTTTTAGTTGGATGCACGGCACCGGATGATTAGTAACATCCGGTGCTATTTTTTTGGGGCAACATCAGTTCTCCCAATAATAAGAAAGCCCTTTGCAATAGTGCAAAGGGCTTTCTTATTATATTGTATCTACTCTATTTACTTATAAGTATACTAACTGCATTACCGCCAAAGCCTACTGCATTAACCATTATTTTACGGAGGGGTCTTCCTGCATGCTGAGGTAAAAATGGAGATGGTATAAAATGGTTATTCTTCAGCATTAACACTGCCAACTCGAGGCTAAGCATGCCTGATGCGCCAAAGGTGTGCCCTATTTTCCATTTATTGGTAGTGAGCAAAGGCATATCAGTACCAAATATTTTTTGTATTGCGTTATACTCTGAGAGGTCACCTTTTATTGTTCCCGGGGCATGCATTACAATAGCGTCAACATCGGCAATATCTGTATCCTTTAAAGCCATCCTCATCGACTTCTGCATACAATCTGCATCGGCAGATATTGAGACGCTGTGTTGTAGCTCTTCGGTTGCATAGCCAATTCCTTCTACATAAGCCAGGGCATTTGGCACGTGCCCAATTTCTAAACAAGCCATCGCAGCTCCCTCACCAAGTACCATAGTATTGATTGTTTTATCTAAGTCTAAAGCGCGGCAGGGGTAAGTTCCTTCTATAGTTGAATATATTTTCATGGCCTGCATCTGAGCAATAGTAAATGGTGTTAAAGGCGCCTCGCTGCCTCCCACTAAAAACTTATCCGACATGCCTGCCCTAAGCCATGCCACCCCATTTAATACTGCATGAAGGGCGGTGGAGCAGGTAATAGAATGTGAAATATCGGGCCCGTTACTTCTAAGATCCTGAGCCACCCAGGATGATATATTGCCTAATGTTGTAGCGGGCGATGCCTGCACTGCTGCCTTACCTGTCTCTATGTATTCAGAAAAATGCTTTTCGAAAAGACTTGTAGCACCACGGGATGATCCTACATTAACACCAAAAACGTCGTTTATTCCCCAACCCGCATTTTGCACAGACTGCCTTGATGCTAACAATGCATAAAGAACTGAGTTGTCCAGATGTTTGTAATGGCTGTTTGACTCTCTAAGATTCTTAATGTCATGTATCAGGCTTTGCGACAGTAAAGCTGCAGGTACCTGTTTACCATCTATAGTAGCAGTATGTAGTAACGATTCGCCCTTTAAGTAGTTTTCCCAAACCATATCAGGGTTATTACCTAATGGCGAAAAAGATGTAAGTGAAGTAATGGAAACCGGTGTTGCCAAAGCAAATAATTTTCTACAAAAATACGGCAAACATAAAAAAACCGGCTCATGAAGCGCGGTTAATTATTTGTTGGGGATAGTAGCAGGTTTTGATCGACTTCAATTCCGCCCGACCCGCGAGTACTTTGCTAAATTCTTCCCAACAGGATGACTTTATGAATTTTTGTAATGGTTGCGGCACCATAGGTATATTCTGGAGGTTATTAAGTATTGATCTGTCCCAAATTTCGTGGTAGTGCAGTATATCATCAGGGTAAACAACTTTTCGAGAAGTGCCCTCGTCCTGTGCTTCGAACGGTTCAGATACATTAAGGTAACCATAATCATCTGTAAGCTGTTCGCCAGGATATATATCGCGTATTGCAATTTCAAAATCGTAAGCTGTACTCATACAGCTTGGGTTAAAGCTATGGTTAACATATTTTGCATTATCCCAGCATAAAACTTTCTGACCTTTGTTATTCGTAAAGCAATAGGTTTCTAAATAATCCTGCATAAGCGGGTTTATAACTTGTATGTCTTCGGGATTGTAAATTTTATCAAGGTCGTCCTGAACCCAGGTAATTGTTCCCTTAGGTATAAAATTTTTCGCTACAACGCCATATCCTATTATGTTGTTTATAAAGCGAAGTTCTGTATCAGGGTGTATCATAATTGTAATAATTATAATCCTAAGTTACAATTATACCTTAATTTCGATTTACATGATTTTCCAAATTATTTACATTTATATTCAGTATATCAATACGTTAGTATATCTGCTTTATATGCAGTTACCTTATCTCCGATAAAGCCTCTCTAAAAGCATCAGCATATTCGGCAATTACATTACTGTCAAAGTACGGTTCGTTATCAATCCTTCCTATCATTTTTAGCTCTGCCTTTTTAAGGATAAGTTCCTCTGAAGCTACGTTTTTATCTCCGTTAAAGATGATGCCTGCAATGTCAATTTTTCTATGTCTTAAGGCTTCAACTGTAAGAAGCGTGTGATTTATGCTGCCCAAATAATGACGCGATACAACGATTACTTTATAATCGGGTTGTATGAGGTCGGCGATGGTATCTTTATCATTTAAAGGAACAAAGATTCCCCCCGCCCCCTCAATAACCAGATGGTTTGTAGTTTCAGGTTCATTTATAAGGTTGATATTAACAGTAATGTTATCAAGTGCAGCTGCGAGGTGCGGACTTGCCGGTGTTTTAAAAGCATAACTGTTAGGGTGAATAACAGTAATTGTATTTGATAAGTATCTCTTAATCTTATGGCTGTCAGAATCTGCTAAGTCACCTGCCTGTATGGGTTTCCAATAATCAGCCTCAAGAGCCTGGGTTATAATGGCAGATGTAATTGTTTTACCTACATCGGTACCTATTCCTGTTATAAATAATTTCATTGTTATACTGTTTAATACGGCGTTTACAAAGTTAGCAATTGTTTTAGAGCGGAAATGAACAGGTGCTACAGAATAGATAATTACAGTCGTTTTTAAACCTCACTAATTTTAATATAATATTACCATAATCGGCAATCCTTATTACTAATTTTGAAAATAATCCTACAAATTAACACCTGTTACCACTATGGAAACTTTGAAAGTTCCTAATTATATAAAAACAGTTTTTATATCGTTGCTTATTATCATAATAGTTTTTTTTATGATAGTTGCGAAGCCTATACTTATACCGCTGCTCATATCGGGTTACATAGCCATGCTGCTCACATCTGCCTGCAACAAACTGGAGCGCCATAAAATTCCGCGTTCTATAAGTGCTGCTATTTGTCTCCTTATTTTTATAGCTGTAATAGGCGGTATCTTCTTTACTATCTATCTACAATTGCGCGGTTTTATGCATGATCTTGGCGGAGACCTTACCACTAAGTTAAATACATTTGTAATAGCGGCCAACAGGTGGTGCATGGATACCTTTGGGTTTGATTTAGGTATGCCTAACGGCTTTGAGTTCAAGAAAGCAGTAGATATGGTAAAGCCGGAAAACGGCACTGCTACTCAATTGTTTGTAAACATGCTTAACACGTTGTCTAACGTGGTGTTGTTACCAGTATTTATATTTTTTTTACTTATATACCGTGACCATCTTGCCATTTTTGTAACAAAGGTATTTAGGAAACAGGATAATAATTTTCTATTAGAAAAGCTTACATCGATACGTAAAGTCGTGTACTCTTACATTGTGGGGGCCAGTAAAGTAATGGGTATTCTTGCCCTTGTAAATACTGCGGTGTTGCTTGCACTGGGGATTAAACATGCTATATTTTTTGGCGTGGTGGCAGGGATGCTTAACATTGTACCTTACCTGGGGCCATCTTTAGGAGTTGTGATGCCGTTCTTCTTTGCATTAATGACGAAAGACAGCCTTTTCTATCCTATTGCCGTGGCAGTGTCGTTTATATTTATACAATTGCTTGAAGGTGCTTTTCTTACTCCTAAAATTACCGGCGGCAATGTAAATCTTAACGCCCTCGTTACATTTTTGGGCTTGCTTATAGGCGGCGCGATATGGGGCGTAATGGGAATGATACTTATCATACCCACCATTGCAATACTTAAAAAGCTCTTTGAGCTAAGTCCGGATACGCAGCCCTATGCATACCTCTTTGGTGAGGAAGACGACAACTGGTTTAAGCGGCGGGAGCGAAGAAGCAGAAAAGCAATGGCAGAAAAAGAACAGGATAAAGAGCACGATGCTAAAATTGAAAAACTTATGGATAAAGGAGAGCCTCAGTAAGGAGTTCTAATACTCGCGTAACTTGTTCTTTTGTGTTATAAGCATGTAGACAAAAACGCAGACGCTCCTGTCCTTTTGGGACTGTAGGCGATAGTATTGGTTTTACGCTAAAACCATGCTGATGCAATGACGCTGCAATTTGTTTAACCTTTTCATTGCACGGTATTATTGCACATTGTATGGCCGAAACGCTTGGTATAAAATTAGTTAGTCTCAGCCTTTTTACTTCTTCTAAAAAAAATTCTGTAATATGTAGCGATGGCTTGGTATCTCCTAATGCTGTATCTAAAAAATTATACGCGGCAAGTATTGTGGCCAGTGAGTGCGGGGGCAATGCGGTAGTATATATAAAGCTTCGGGCAAAGTTGATAAGGTAACTTCTCAACTCATTCGAACATAAAATAGCTGCACCGTGGCAGCCAAGTGCCTTACCGAATGTAACTATCCAAGCAAACACTTTATCCTGCAGCGACATGCCGGCAATTAATCCTTCGCCTTTATCACCAAATATACCAACGGCGTGCGCCTCATCTACAACAAGCCTGCAATTAGTGGTAACACAAATATCAGCGAGAATATCTAAATCAGGACCATCTCCATCCATTGAGAAGATAGATTCGGTTACTACATATACTTCGTCTGCCTTATCCTTGTGGCGTTCTATTAGTGTTTTAAGAGATTCTAAATCGTTGTGCCTGGATTTATAAGCAGCAGCATTGCTAAGCCGAATACCGTCTCGTATAGAGGCGTGGATGAACTCGTCATATAGTATTACATCGCCTTTTTGCGGCACACTTTCAAAAAAACCAACGTTAGCATCATAACCTGAATTAAAAATAAGCGCGCTTTCAGCATGATGAAAATCCGCGACAACTTTCTCGGTCATTTCATAAAGATAGTGGTTACCCGATATTAGCCGGGATCCGGTGGAACCGTTTGAGATAATACCGTTATCAACTAAATAATCGTGTGCATCATTAAAAATTTTGGCTGAAGCTGATAGACCTAAGTAGTCATTGGATGAAAAATCGACTAACCCGTCGTCATGCCCTAATCGGCGTAGCGAATTAGCGTCAATGCGCTGATTTAATTTATCTGATAATGATTTTGGCAAACCTTTCATACCTCAAAATTACTGAACTAAAACATACATAAAAAATAATTATATATTTTTTTACGACTATTAATTATCGTTTATCAATAATTTATATATTTGTAGAAACCAAACTGCTAATTAATTGATTTATGAAAAGACTTACTATCCTCAGAATTCTCACACACGTATTATACGTATTGTCAAAAATAGCTATATTCTTCGTTGTACCGTTCGTTTTCGTTATGGCTGTAATGCCCGAAAGAATACCTTTTAAGATCGATGGCCAAGCTGCCAGTTCCTATGGTGCTGAAACCATTATATATTTACTGGTTAGTAGTGTAGGGCTAGTTCTTGATATATATGCTTTATACTCATTTAAAAAGCTGCTTCGCCTTTTTGAAAAAAATGTGATTTTTCATCTTGATGTTATTAAAACTTTAAATCAGATTGGTAAGGCGATACTGATAGCTTACACCTTATATTTTACGTCTGATCTTTTATACTTCAACTTAGTTGAAAACACAATAGATTTAGAGTTTGTTACCGATTGGGAATCTACAATGATTAGTTTTGGTTTAGGACTTTTCTTTCTTGTATTAGGTGATGTATTCCTTATAGCAAAAGATATTAAAGAAGAAAACGACCTAACTGTATAAACTATGCCTATAATAATAAACCTCGACGTTATGCTTGCCAAACGCAAAATGCGCAGCAACGAACTTGCCGACCGCATAGGGATGACCACGGCCAACCTTTCTATACTTAAAACCGGAAAGGCAAAGGCTATCCGTTTTAGTACTCTCGAAGCTATTTGCGATATTTTAGACTGCCAGCCCGGTGATATTATGGAGTTTACAGCACCTAATAAACTTTAATTATATGATAGCTGTTATACGATTCTTAAATAATGTTGACGTCTGTCTGCATTAATCTATGTTTGTATGAAACAACCTAACCATGAGAATTTTAAAAGCAACTTTTATCGTAGCACTTTTTAGTATGATTGCCTGTAAGAAGACTGAAAGGCAAACTGAAACTGAGACAAAAATTACACCTGCCGCTACTGAAGAGACAACCGAAGCACAGGATAAACAGGCCATAGACAAGTTAGTTAAAGATATGTACACCTGGAACGAAACCAGGAATCACGAACACGAATTTGAACCGGTTATAAAAGATGGTTATGTTATTGGATATAATATCGACAGCCATAAAAAATTCTTACAGGAGCTGCGCGATTCAGGCTTCTTTGCTGATGAATTTATAGCAAATATGGATAAGATTGTACAGGAACAAAATAAGCTGCTCAGTAGCGGAAAACTAAAGTGGAGGGAGGGGGATCTAGGTCCGCTCTCCGGTGATGTAAATGAGTGGTGTGGTTGCCAGGATGAGCCTGCACCATATACCAAACTAACAACCCATATAGAAGATATGGATGCTATTACAGCAAAACTATATTGGAACTGGGAAGGATTTGGCGAGGATTGGGCTGCTGAACACTATAATATTCGCACAATCAAAGAAAACGGTAAATGGAAAATTGCCTATATGCAGGGCTGGGATTACGCAGCAGCTCTTGGTGTTGAGTAATATAGGTATGGAAGTATGTACAATTTGTGACCCTTTCAATCTTGTATGTATAATTTAGTATTATTTATCCGGGTATATAATTTCGGTAAGGTATTTGTAAGTCTTTGAGTACTAATATTATTATTTTATGAAAAGACTTTTACTAATCACAAGTATTCTTTTTGTAGCATACACTACAAACGCACAGGTTAACATAACGCTGCTGAACAAAACCGGTAGAGATTTGAGCGCAGTGAAACTGGATAAGGGTAAGTACATAGGCGAGATAGAAAAAGATTCCACTAAAGCTATAACGCTTGCCGTGGTAGAATTTTTCGAAGGAGTTCCTCAACTAAATATGTCATTACAGTACGAAGGCAAAACAATTGCTACCCATTACGAATCGGTTGGCCTTACCTATCTAACGCGGGTCATGGGAGGAGACTATACTCTGGCTATATTCATACAACCGGACACTTGGGGAACTGATCATTTATATATCAACCTTGTTAGAAAGGACATCGGTTATTGTGGAAATTCTTATGCTCGTGGTAGCAAATAAATTGCTGGCTAAATAATTGAGTATAAAACAACCTTTTTAATTATTTCAATCCCCTCTTATTTATATTAGCCGGTGGCAACCCCTCGCTTTGAATATCTACATAAGGAGTAATCCAGATTTTGTTGAATGGATCCGTGGCGTCAAGTAATTCTATTCGAAGGCGGGAAGCGATGAACAATGCCATATCGGATGCGCGCTTTACATCAGCATTTGTATAAATGGTAAAATGCTGGTTAGTTCCATACCATACATTTACGTTAAATACATGGCCATCGTCTTCACCCGGCAGGGTAACTGCCTGTCTAAAAACCGATACATAGTCAATATTAGGTAACTGTTGCCACTTGCCTACCCTCACCGGGCCTACTTTATATTCTTTTTTGTACCGGCTAACTGCCATATCAAAATAGATACTGGTTATTACAGAAAACCGCAAGCCTAACACCAACATGAACAAAGCGCAATTAAAGGAACTTACAAATGCTTTAAAACTTTGATTACCTTCATACTTGTAAACACCATAAACCATTAAAGCCAAGAACAAGAACATAAGTAAATAGCAAAAACCGGCAACCATATTTTGCCATGATGGGCGTTCCTTTTCTGTAATAATAATGTCTTTGGTAGTATTCGTCATAAGCAGTATTACGATAAGATGTTATAACGCAAGTGGTATGCTATAAATTGCCTAACCAACTGTATCCTATATCTATAAAAAACGCCCATGCTTAAGTTAGCATGGGCGTTTTAAAAGTATAGATGAATTTCTAATCAACCAAAATAATGATTTTATTGTCGTTAAGCTCAAGCGTGCCACTTGTAATAGGCAGCAGGAACTTCTGGTCTTTATCAGATTTTGTAAAACGCTCACTAAAAGCAGCATTTGCCTTAAAATCAGGAACCGCTATCTTGATGTTTCCTTTAGCAAGTATCGCAACAATATTAGCGTGGTGGTTAAGCATCTGGAATTCGCCATCTACACCCGGCACCGTAACCGATGTTACATTGCCTTTAAACAAATGGCCTTCCGGCGATACTATTTCTAATGATAACATATTTTTATAAGTTGTTGGTTGCCGGTTGTTGGTTGTTGGTGTTTGAATTAAATCTAACAACCATCAACCAATAACCATTAACTATTTTTATACTTCAGCAAGCATTTTTTGTCCGGCCTCAATTACGTCTTCAATGGTACCTTTAAGGTTAAAGGCAGCTTCAGGAAGGTGGTCAAGTTCACCGTCAATAATCATGTTAAAGCCTTTTATAGTGTCTTTAATATCTACAAGAACGCCTGGTATACCCGTAAACTGCTCTGCCACGTGGAACGGCTGAGAAAGGAAACGCTGTACACGACGTGCACGGCTTACCGAAAGCTTATCGTCGTCACTTAGCTCCTCAAGACCTAAGATTGCGATAATATCCTGTAGTTGTTTGTATTTTTGAAGAATCTCTTTTACCCTTTGCGCACAGTTATAGTGCTCATTACCTAAAATAAGCGGAGTAAGTATCCTTGACGTCGACTCTAAAGGGTCAACCGCAGGATAAATACCAAGTTCTGCAATTTTACGTGATAATGATGTTGTAGCATCAAGGTGGGCAAATGTTGTAGCCGGAGCAGGGTCGGTTAAGTCATCCGCAGGCACGTAAACCGCCTGAACAGATGTAATAGAACCTCTCTTTGTAGAAGTAATACGCTCCTGCATAGCACCCATCTCTGTAGCAAGTGTAGGCTGGTAACCTACTGCTGCAGGCATACGGCCTAAAAGACCGGATACCTCAGATCCTGCCTGAGTAAAACGGAAGATGTTATCAACAAAGAAAAGTACGTCTTTACCTTGTGCTTCACCAGCTCCGTCACGGAAATATTCGGCAATGGTAAGTCCTGAAAGTGCAACACGTGCACGTGCTCCCGGTGGCTCATTCATTTGTCCGAATACAAACGTTGCTTTAGACTGCCTCATACCGGCTTTGTCTACTTTAGCAAGGTCCCATCCGCCCTCTTCCATAGAGTGCATGAACTCATCGCCGTATTTAATAATGCCCGATTCCAGCATCTCACGAAGAAGGTCATTTCCTTCACGGGTTCTTTCACCTACTCCTGCGAATACCGAAAGACCACCGTGTCCTTTTGCTATATTGTTAATCAACTCCTGGATCAATACGGTTTTACCTACACCGGCACCACCAAATAATCCAATTTTACCGCCCTTTGCATAAGGCTCAATAAGGTCGATTACTTTGATACCTGTATATAAAACTTCTGATGAAGTTGATAGATCTTCAAATTTTGGAGCCGAACGGTGAATAGGTAAACCATCCACACCAGCTTTTGGCAAATTGCCAAGGCCATCAATAGCGTCGCCTATTACATTAAACAAACGGCCATAAATGTCGCTGCCTATAGGCATCTGTATAGGAGCGCCTGTAGCGGCAACATCTGTACCCCTGCTCAAACCATCGGTAGAGTCCATTGCAATAGTACGAACGGTGTTCTCCCCTACGTGCGACTGAACCTCAAGTACCAGTATTGAACCATCTTTTTTAATGATCTCTAATGAATCGTAAATTTTTGGAAGCTCAGCATTTTGGGTGTCAAACACCACGTCTACCACCGGCCCGATAATCTGTGCAACTTTTCCTATTACTTTAGACATTGCTTATGTATTTATTAAACAGCTATTTATAGACTACGAAAAAACCTCTTTTTTCAGAGTGCAAAGATAGTTTTTTAAATGTGAATTATGCAATAGCCCCTCTGCGTTTTTTTAAATAAAAAGGGGCTTTCTCACAAAAACGAACAGGTAATACGAGCTAATGAAGTAGTTTTTTGATTATTGTGCGTACAATGCATAGAAGTATTTTACTTTTCGCTGCTTATTGCACACTGATATTATTAGGTGTTATGTTCTAAATTGAAAATTACAATCCGACGCTATTAATCTAGTATAATTGTCTTCTATTTGACAAATTCATGTCTACCGAGTTTTAGCTTTAGCATACAACTCAAACAAAAAGAACTTGTCATTATTAGCAACTTTTTTGATTGCTTATTACATAAATTACAAACCAATCGCCCTTTTAAAATTTATATAATCATTTTTTACCTCATCTTTATTAGAATAGACCTGTATATTAAGCGTAGAATCATTTGAGCGAAGACCATATAGACTTCCTGCATTGGAATTTACATACTCCTTCATTTTTGCCTTCATTAACAGCATATAGAAGTTAGAGAGTATAGTTTTTTGCCTGGCGTTTAAAATAAAATCCTTCTGCTTATCTAACGGTAACTTACCTAAGCTATTATAATATCCAATTGAATCGCATTTAAACCTAAATCTTTTGTAATCTAAGTGATACTTGTTAGATACATCAACATACATTTTAAATTCGTCTCTGGGTCCTCCCCACTCGCCACAATCATCAATTACAACAGATAGATATATGGTATCATGTTTAATAGTTCCACCCTTGTACTCCGGAAAAAAGTCATCATCTAAGGTATATTGCTTTTCTATATCTAGCTCAACTTTATCCGTTCTTTTCGAGCAGGAAATCATGGCTACTATGACTAATAAAGCAGTATAAAATTTCATTTAGATTAATTAGTTTGTTGCATACTACGGAGTGAGAGTAATTTATTGATTTCCGAGATTTATTTGCTTAAATTCAAAATAACATTTTTCGCAAACTAATTTTATATCTGCATATTGCATGGAGACCTCATTCCAACCATCGTTATTTTGTCTCACGACTTCACATTCTGAACACCAAGCCTGAAAATCATCGTCTTCTTCTAACTCCATATTTTCGTAAGTTTCAAAAGCCTCCTCAAAACCTACATGATCCCGCGTAATAAGATGTTTACATACGAACGCAATTCTTTCCGACCCATGGTTATCACAACTAATAAATTTATCTTTAAGTTGTTGAGCAGTCATATTGTCGACAAATTCAGTGACAACTAGAAAGAGCTGCAAACCATCACTGACCGGCCTATAGACTCCAATGCCTTTTGTAATTTGAGCGCTAATAGCAGCAAATTCCCAAGCTTCTATCTCATCACTCTCAAAAAATCCGTTTTCCAACTTTTCAACACCGAATTTTATACCGAAAGTCCTGACAAGTTGAGAGGCGCTTTTTACATTCTCGAGAGTATCATCGTTATTCCAGGCCCAATTCCAAGTCCGGAATTTTTCAGAATAACTACCAGCTTGAAAATATTTAAAATTTAGTTCGCCATGCTAACTTGAAAATGTTAGAAGACCCGTTGACTGGTCATAAAACCAATTGCTATAGCTATCAATATCATATTTAGCAAACCAGTTACTTTGAACTACCTTAAGTTCGTCTATAGCGATTTTAGCAAAATCATGAAAATCAAAATTTGACATTACCAGATGTATTAAATTATAGTGCTTTTACTCATTTAAAAAGCCGCAGGATTTTCCTGCGGCTTTCAAATAATATATAAGCAGATTACTCTACCGTAACCGATTTTGCTAAATTTCTGGGTTGGTCTACATTACAGTCGCGCATTACCGCAATATGGTACGACAGTAGCTGTAACGGAATAGTAGCAAGCAATGGCGATAATGCATCGCTTGTTTCAGGAATTTCGATAACGTGGTCGGCAAGGGCTTTTACCTGGGTATCGCCTTTAGTAACTACCGCGATTATCTTTCCGCTACGTGCCTTGATTTCTTGAATGTTACTTACAATTTTGTCGTAATGCTCCTGTTTAGGTGCAATAACAACAACCGGCATGCGCTCGTCTATCAGTGCAATAGGGCCATGCTTCATCTCTGCAGCAGGGTAGCCTTCGGCGTGTATGTAGGATATTTCTTTTAGTTTAAGTGCTCCTTCCAATGCTACAGGGTAATTGTATCCACGGCCAAGGTAAATGCAGTTAGGCGCATCTTTATAAATAGCAGCAATAGCCTGCACATTATCGTTAGATTTTAAAGCCTCAGCAACAAGATCCGGTATCAGTTCCAGTTCCTGCAGGTAGCGGTAATAATCTGCGCGCGCCATAGTTCCTTTTGCACGTGCTATGCGTAGCGCCATAAGGGTAAGCAGGGTAATCTGGGTTGTAAATGCTTTAGTAGATGCAACGCCAATTTCCGGTCCTGCATGGGTGTATGCACCACTATGCGTTTCGCGCGAAATAGAAGAACCTACTACATTACATACCCCAAATACAAACGCTCCATTCTCTTTAGCCAGTTTAATGGCAGCAAGGGTATCGGCAGTTTCGCCACTTTGCGATATAGCAATAACTACATCATTAGGGCGTATTACAGGATTACGATACCTGAATTCTGATGCATATTCTACCTCTACAGGTATACGTGCAAATTCTTCAAAAATGTATTCGGCTACAAGGCCGGCATGCCATGAGGTACCGCAGGCAATGATAAGTATCCTGTCGGCATTCATGAATTTCTGAAGGTTATCTTCTACTCCCGATATTTTTACAATACCCTCAGCAACGCGAAGCCTCCCTCTAAAGGTGTCTTTTATAGCATTAGGCTGTTCGTAGATCTCCTTTAGCATAAAGTGGTCAAAACCGCCTTTTTCTATCTGCTCAAGATTCATTTGCAGTTCCTGTACATAAGGATCTACCAGCGAGTCATCTTTTATTTTACGAATTGCCAATGGCTTTTTAAGGCTTACAATAGCCATTTCCTCGTCATCAAGGTACACCGCATTGGCAGTATACTCTATAAACGGTGTAGCGTCAGACGATATAAAAAATTCACCTTCGCCTATACCTATGGCGAGTGGGCTACCCAGGCGGGCCGCCACAATCTCATCGGGGTTTTGTTTATCAAAAACTACAATAGCATATGCACCTACCACCTGGTTAAGAGCAATTTGTACTGCTTTGCCAAGTTTTATGTGTTCCTGTTTTTTTATATCTTCTATAAGGTTAACAAGCACCTCTGTATCTGTATCGCTTTTAAAGGTATAGCCCCTTTTTATAAGCTCTTTTTTAAGCGGATCGTAATTCTCTATAATCCCGTTATGTACAATAACCAGGTTGCCTGAGTTACTGTAGTGTGGGTGCGAGTTTACATCGTTAGGCACCCCATGCGTAGCCCAGCGTGTATGGCCTATACCTATAGTCCCCGCAGTATCAAGTTCGGCCGAAGCTTTAGCCTCAAGGTCGCTTACTTTGCCCTTTGTCTTGCAAAGTTTAAGTTCCTGCTTATCATACAGCACTACACCCGCACTGTCATAACCACGGTATTCCAGCCTTTTAAGTCCTTTTATAACAACAGGATAAGCCTCTCTGTGGCCTATATAACCTACAATTCCGCACATACTCTTTATTTATTCAGGTTTCGTGTAAAAAACTTCAAGCTTTAGACGCTTGTCATAGTTAGGGTCGCCCACAGGTATATTAGTACCGTATAGCACTGTACCAAACTCATGCATTACAGACGCTGAGGGAATTACCGATGGAATACCCTGCGCCCAAGGCTCACTCCAAGGTGTCCTTAGTGCCGAATTAGTTACCGTATTGATATCTTCGGTGACTACAAGGCCTAACTTGACATTAGTACTATCTTTATTTATAAGATTATTTATATGCTCTGTAAGGCGTATTTTATATCGGGCACCACGCCTTGTAACCTGATCGCGTTCTAATAATCCGCCATGTATATACTTAGAATATTTAGGGAAACTGGTATTTGTAGTACCATCTAAATAATAGTCATACAAAGGCCTTTTGTTTTTTGCGTCATACAATAAAATCCTAAGAGGCTCAGCAAGTTTTGTAGAGTCGCTTCTATTAATATCCTGCAATGGCCTCATTTTCTCCTGGTCTACGTAAAAAATAAGGTTTGCTTCATTAATTAGTGTTTTTTCACCACCCTCTAAAGCACTTAAAGCAGTGCTATCTATATCCAAAAACGCCATTGAACCCTCACCACCTTTAATGTATAATCTATCATCTCCAACTACGTTGTCACTATTGGTAACCGCAGTAATATAATCTGCATTATTTTCGTTAGTAAAAAAGTTAACTCTGTTACCTGTTAAGTTTAAGGTAAGGGTTTTAGTCTGCATAGTCGTCGTTGTAGCAGTGATATCCCTGTACTTCATAGTTATAACTCCTCTGGTAAAATCAGGAGTACCCATTATGCTTCTGTCAGCATTATTTGGTGTAACTTCAAAATATAATCCCCTAAAATAATTAGTAAAGACGGCATTATTAAGAAGATTGCCCCTGTTAGCGGCCGCAAAAATTAAATCTTCAAAGATTGCTTTGTTAAGAGGTAAATATATGCCTGGAGTAAATATTTGTCTACCCGGTTTAGGTGTTGCACCTGCAGTTTCCGGCGTATAAGAAAAATCACGCTTTTGAACACCTGCACTATACCTAAAATCTTGTATAGCGCCATTCTGAAGTAAACTTACACCGGCAGACCCTGTAATAGTTTCTTTATCATCAGAATAATATTTTTGTCCGGCAGTACCGCCAGATCCAGCATCGCTGTCCCTTAAATAAAAATTGTTTCTTCTAATATCCAGTTTAAAGGAATTAATTGTATCTCCATACACCCCATTAAGTGTATATTTTGCAGTAGACACTGTTGTAGCAGCAGCCGTTAAATTACTACTGTAAGGCACATAGATCCACACAGAGTCTAATACCGGAGTGTAAAAAGTAGGATTAACATTCGCCGATGCTAACTGTACCTGTGTAACATAACTGGCTACAGTTCGACCAAATACCGGATTGTTGTAAACACCCATTGTGTTTACTGTAAGATTGTTAGTTTGAACAGGGCCGGTTGCTTTATCATAAGCAACTATTGGCAGTTCAAATTTAGTAAGGCTGTTATGTATATCGCCATCTACCACGTTGGAACCTATTTCTGTAAAATCGGTGTCGCACGAAACAAAAAAGACTATGGTAAAGGCAAGGAAAAATCTCTTAACGAGTAAAATAGTATTCATACAATTTTTTTGAAGGTTTTACTATAAAACCTGATTTCTATAGAAATTAGTATACGCCGATGCAAAATTATCTTTCGCAACAAACGGCAGGAACGGTTTTCCTGAGGCTTCGATATAGCTTACAAGCTCATCAGAAAGATTTTCGGAGGCAATTATCACAGCGTCAGAGTGGGCTATGGTTGCCTTCATAACATTTGTGTAATCCGGCACTGCAAGCATGTTTACATTACTTTCAGGAACATTATCAAACAAAACTTTTTTAAGCATGTTCTCATCAAGAGTACCCTCAAACGATTGATTGTATACTGATGTCACAATTTTGGTATCGGCAAAAAGCGCTTCATCCTTATAATAGTGCTTCATATACACAGGCAGCATGGCAGCAAGCCAACCATGGACATGTATAATATCGGGCACCCAGTTTAGCTTTTTAACAGTTTCCACCACCCCTTTCGCGAAAAATATAGCCCTTTCATCGTTATCAGGGTACAGCACGCCTTCTTCATCGCTAAAGGTGGCCTTCCTTTTAAAATATTCATCGTTGTCTATAAAGTACACCTGTATGCGCTCTTTAGGTATAGAGGCTACTTTAATAATTAGCGGCATATCCATATCATTTACCACAAGGTTCATACCTGAAAGCCTAATTACCTCATGTAACTGATGTCTTCTCTCGTTTATGTTACCATAACGGGGCATAAATATCCTGATTTGCCCACCCTGATCATTGATCATTTTTGGCACATCATACGACATTAAAGACACTTCATTCTCAGCCAAATAGGGCACAACTTCAGATGATACGTACAATATCCTCTTATCCTCCATCTTCAATACTTAGTTTGTTTGGTTGTAAAACATGCAAAATTAAACATTTTTGGTCAGTTTCTAACTATATATTAAATTTGCCCGTATATTAATACTGCGCAAATGCTCATTTTCAATAAAAAAGCCCTCCTGCAAGACCATCTTGCTGCTACAATTGCCGCCGGATCTTCTATAGGGTTTGTACCCACCATGGGTGCACTGCACAGTGGCCACCTATCGCTCATGCAGCGTTCCATTTTAGAAAACACAGTTACTGTTGTCAGTATTTTTGTAAATCCTACCCAGTTTAATAATCCGGAAGATCTTGTAAAATATCCGCGTACGCTGGAAGCTGACACTGCAAAAATAGAGACACTTAGCGACGCTATTATTGTTTTTGCACCGGATGTTGATGAGATGTATGACGGCCAGACCTCATCGCAGCACTATAACTTTGACGGACTGGAACACCAAATGGAAGGCGCTCACCGCCCCGGGCATTTCGATGGTGTAGGTACTATCGTGAAAAAACTGTTTGACATAGTAAAACCTACAAACGCTTACTTTGGCGAAAAAGATTTTCAGCAGTTACAGATCATTAAAAAGCTGGTAGAGAAAAATAATATGCCTATTACTATTGTGGGCTGCCCTATAAGCCGGGAGTCAAATGGGCTTGCAATGAGTTCACGAAACGAACGCCTTTCGACGGCAGAAAGGAACAGCGCTGCCTTTATATACCAGACGCTGCTGGATGCGAAGAATAAGTTTACGACAGAAAGTATTGATGAAGTAAAAAGTTTTGTTGCTGATGCTTTTGCAGCTCATCCTGAATATAAGACTGATTATTTTGAGATTGCACCGGAAGACACTCTGGAACCGGCGTTAACAAAGGAAAACATTAAATACAGGGCTTTTATTGCAGTTTTTTTAGGCAATGTTAGGTTAATAGATAATATTTCATTAAATTGATTACCTTTGCGCCATGCAAATTCAAGTTGTAAAATCCAAGATTCACCGTGTTACGGTGACTGGAGCCGATTTAAACTATATAGGCAGCATCACGATAGATGAAGCACTGATGGAAGCTGCCAATATGATTGAAGGGGAAAAAGTGTCTATAGTAAACATCAATAACGGTGAACGCTTAGAAACTTATATTATTAAAGGAAACAGAAATAGCGGTGATATTACACTTAACGGCCCTGCAGCCCGAAAAGTGCAGCGTGGTGATATTATTATAATAATATCTTATGGTACTCTTGATTTTGAAGAAGCCAAAACCTTTAAGCCATCTATTGTTTTTCCTAACGAGGCAGATAACTCGCTAACATAAGTTTTGAAGAAAAAAATAATCCGTATTTTAAGCACAGTACTCCCACTAATACTGGGAGTATTTTTAGTTATATATGCTTACAACCAGCTTAGCCCTAAAGAACTTGAAGAAATAACCCGAAGCTTTAAAACTGCTGATTATCTTTATGTGGGCCTGGCACTATTTATAGGAGTAACGGGGTATATTGCACGAGCATACCGCTGGAAATATACTTTGGCACATATGGGATATACTGCTCCATTTCCGCTAAAGTTTTCTGCAGTTTGCATTACTTACTTAATGAACATTACTATACCGCGTTCCGGCGAGGTAAGCCGGGCGTTGGTTATAAAGCGGTATAGCGACGTACCGTTTGATAAAGCTTTTGGGACCATAATATCAGAAAGGGTAATAGATCTTTTCTTACTAATCATTTGCCTGGGTGGCACGATAGCTTTACAGTACAGTGCTTTAAAAGAGTATGTAAGTGCAAATGTACCGTATGAAAAGCTGCTTTTTTACGGCCTTATTGCTTTAATATTCTTTACCGCTTCTATACTCTTTTACATGTATTCGCGCATGTCGTGGCTGCTAAAACTTAAAATAAAGGTAGCCGGCCTTGTAGAAGGTGTTTTGAGTGTATTCAAAATGCGCCATAAGTGGCCTTTCCTTATTCTGTCAATATATATATGGGCTACGTATATCTTGATGTTTTACATAACCATTTTTGCATTACCTGAAACCTCTCACCTTAGCTTTAACATTGTAATGCTTGCCTTTGTGGTGGGCAGTCTCGCCATAACTTTTAGCAATGGCGGTTTTGGAGTTTTTCCGTTTGCAGTGGCTAAATTATTAGAAGTTTATGGCTTGCCATATGCAGCAGGTACAGCGTTTGGCTGGATAATCTGGGCTTCCCAAACGGGGTTGGTAATTATATTAGGTGGTTTTTCTTTTTTACTGCTCCCATTGCTTTATAGAAAGAAATAATTAGTATCTTGCCTGTTGATTTTATCCCCTTAAAATTGTAAAACAATGAGATACATTACTTTAGTACTGCTATTTGTTGCAGTAAATGCTTTGCATGCCCAGAAAAAAATGGACGAGCTGTTCTCTGAAAAGCTAAATGCTAAAAGAACTTTTACTGTAACCCTCCCTCCTCTTTACGACCAGAATAAAGACAAAATCTACCCGCTTATATTACTGTTAGACGGCGAATACCTAACCGGCCCTTTCGAAGGTACCCTCGCATACACTACCTACTGGGATGAGCTTCCTGAGGCTATAATTGTAGGTGTTAATCAAAACTATGCCAACCAACGTGAAGATGATTCGCGCGTAAGCGAGGAAACCGGCCTCCCTGACACAACAGGAGACAATTTCTTTCATTTTTTAGGCCAGGAACTGGTGCCTTATCTTCAAAAAAATTATAGGGTTTCTCCTTATAAGGTAATTGCAGGGCACGATGTAACCGCTACTATGGCGAGCTTTTTTTTATATAGGGAAAAGTCTCCTTTTACAGGTTTTATAGCTTTTAGCCCCGTAATGGCTGCAGAAATGGAAACCCGACTTCCTGAAATGCTGGCGACAAGTAAATCGCCGGTGTTCTTTTATCTGTGTACGGCAGAAGGCGATTCGCCAAAACTGCGCAAGAAAATTAAAGTTTTAGACCAGAATATAAAGGCTATTAAAAACCCGAATGTAAAATACCTGTTCGAAGATTTCACAGCCGGCACTCACTACTCCCTGGTACCGTATGGTACGCCCGGGGCGCTATACAACATCTTTGCTTCTTACAGGCCCATATCGCCCATTGAATATAAAGACAAGATAGAGACCCTAAAATCAGGTTATGTAGATTATCTTAAGAATAAATACGACATTATAGAAAAAGACCTTGGGGTGAAGATGGTAATACGCCTTGCTGATTTTAAAGCTATTGAGGCTGCTATTAAAAAGAATGGAATGTATGACGAGTTACAGGATTTAGCCTCACTGGCAAAAAAGAATTACCCTAAAAAAACTATAGGTGAATATTATGAAGGCCTGTATTTTGAAATGACGGGAGATCTTAAAAGAGCTAAAAAATCATATATGAATGGCTACGGATTATCGCCTATTGGCGAGTATACCAAAGACTTTATGGTTGAAAAAGGCGAGAGTGTAAAAACACAATAAATATTAATGGCTAAAATTAAAACTGTTTTTTATTGCCAAAACTGTGGTGCCCAATATGCAAAATGGCAGGGACAATGCAACTCCTGCAAGCAATGGAACACAATAGTAGAGGAACTTGTACAAAAAGAAGATAAACCCTCATGGAAACCTGCATCTTCAGAAAATAAAAAAGTACCTAAACCCCTGCTTATAACCGAAATTGATTCGGCAAACGAGATACGGCTTGATACCGGCGATGGAGAGCTTAATCGTGTTCTTGGTGGTGGATTGGTACCCGGCTCGCTTACTTTATTAGGGGGAGAACCGGGAATAGGCAAAAGCACCCTACTGCTACAAATATCTCTTAAGCTGCCTTACCGAACGTTATATGTAAGCGGTGAAGAAAGCCAGAAGCAAATAAAAATGCGTGCCGAGAGAATCACGCCATCGGCAGATAACTGCTATATCCTTACGGAAACTAAAACCCAGAACATATTCAGGCAGATAGAGGCTATAGAACCAGAAGTAGTAATTATAGATTCTATACAAACCCTGCATACTGATTATATTGAAAGTACTGCGGGTAGTATCTCTCAAATACGCGAAACTACAGCAGAGCTTATAAAATTTGCCAAAGAAAGCAATGTGCCGGTAATATTAATAGGCCACATTACAAAAGATGGGAGTATCGCCGGGCCCAAGATATTGGAGCATATGGTAGATACCGTATTACAGTTTGAAGGCGACCGTAACCATGTGTACCGCATATTAAGATCTCTTAAAAACCGATTTGGATCTACCGCCGAACTTGGCATTTACGAGATGCTTGGCACCGGCCTGCGCGAAGTGGCAAACCCCAGCGAGATCCTGATTTCACATAAAGAAGAAGAACTAAGTGGCACGGCCATTGCTACCACTATGGAGGGCATGCGTCCTATCATGATAGAAGTTCAGGCACTGGTAAGTTCTGCAGTTTACGGTACACCGCAACGCAGCACTACCGGCTATAATGCAAAAAGGCTTAATATGGTGCTCGCAGTTTTAGAAAAAAGGGCGGGTTTCCGGTTAGGTGCTAAAGACGTATTCCTTAATATAACAGGCGGGCTAAATGTTGATGATCCTGCCATAGACCTTGCCGTTGTTGCCGCTATATTATCATCTAATGAAGATATCCCGGTTAATAAAGAGTATTGTTTTGCCGGCGAAATTGGACTATCCGGAGAGATACGGCCTATAAATCGCGTAGAACAACGCATCCTGGAAGCCGAAAAGTTAGGATTTTCTGCTATTTTTGTATCTAAGTACAACAAGATCTCTTTAAAGAACACGATGATAGAAATTAAACTGGTGGCAAAAATAGAAGATGTTGCCGGCCACCTGTTTGGTTAAATTTATATATGCGAAAAAAAATAAATTTCAGGAAAATAGCCATTTGGGTACTTTCTATATTCGTTATACTTTTTATTATAGCGGGCATCTCTTTTTTCGCCTTAAGGGATAAAGCGCTGCAAAAAGCTGTAGCAAAGGTTACTACTAAAATGAGTAGCGATTATAACTCCTCTTTTAGTGTAAAGGAGGCTAAATTTAAAGGTCTTTCAGGTATCGAAATGAAAGGTGTAACCATTGTACCAAAAAATGCTGATACTTTATTACAGGTTCAGGAAATTAATACCAGCATAAACCTGTCGCGGCTGCTGGTAGGCGATGTGCAACTGGGTACTCTTAAAATGAAGGATGGTTATGTACAGCTCGTAAAAAACCAAAGTGGATGGAATTTTAAATCATTCCTTCATAACAGGAAAGACGCTGCAGACGATAATGATGACAAGCGCAAGAGTTATGCCGAGCGCGCTTACAACCTGCTTACCAAAGTGCTAAACCTTGTACCTACAGATATGGCACTGGACAACCTTACATTTCGTGTAGATGATATGGGCAGGAAGCTTAGCATGAACCTAGGTAAAATGACGTTGGCAGATAACCAATTGGAAAGCAACATTCATGTAGTAGAAGACAGCATAGTGCAAAACTGGAAGGTAAAGGGATTTGCAGACCCCCGTAACCGCAAGGCTGATTTAAAATTTTTTAATACAGATAGTTTCCGTATTGCCGTTCCCTATATAAGCGAGCGGTATGGACTTAAGTCAGGTTTTGACTCGATACACGTCACGCTCGAAAAAATAGAGATGGACAGCGGCGAGTTACACGTAGATGGTTCTGCATCGATACGTAACTTTATGGTAAATCATCCTAAAATCGCGCTTAAAGACGTCGTAATAGATAACGCCCGCATTGATTACCGCATGCTATTTGGAGAGAATTTTGTAGCACTGGACAGCACCTCTACTGTGGCACTTAATAAAATAAAATTGAAACCCTTCGCTAAATATACCGCTGGGGCCGATACTACCTACCAGGTAAAAGCGAATATTCCCACAATGCCTGCACAGGATTTTATTGTATCATTACCAAAGGGACTATTTACAAATTTTGAGGGCATGGAAGCCGAGGGCAACTTTAGCTACAATCTTGACTTTCTATTAAATAAAAATAAGCCTAACGCCCTTGTATTTGATAGCAAACTCAAAAAAGACAACCTTAAAATTACAAAATATGGAGCTGCAAATCTTGCAAAGCTAAACGGCAGTTTTGTATACCGCGCCATAGATCGTGGCCGTGCGCAGCGCCCGGTGCTTGTGGGCAGCGGTAATCCAAATTACACCCCTATTAACCAAATTTCGCCTTATCTGCGTAAGGCTGTTTTAACCAGTGAAGACCCTTCATTCTTTTCACATCGAGGGTTTATAACCGAGGCATTCAGACAATCTTTGATACAGAACATTAAGACTAAAAAGTTTTCACGTGGCGCCAGCACCATTAGTATGCAGTTAGTAAAGAACGTGTTTCTTACCCGCGAAAAAACGCTGTCACGAAAAATGGAGGAGATCCTGCTAGTGTATATCCTGGAGAACAACCGTATCGCCAGTAAAGAGCGTATGCTTGAAGTTTATTTTAATGTGATAGAATGGGGTCCTGATGTTTATGGCATAGGTGAGGCTTCCCGCTATTACTTTGATAAAAGCCCGGCATCTTTAACCCTAGATGAGTGTGTCTTTTTAGCCAGTATCATACCAAGCCCTAAGGTATTTATGTACCGCTTCGGTGGCGATGGAGGTTTACGCAGCTATGCATTAAGGCATAATAATTATATTAAAAATATTATGCTTAGGAGAGGATTAATTTCGTCTGAAGATACTATTGCACAACAAGGCTACATAAACGTTATCGGCCGTGCACGTGGAAGGCTGAGGCTAAATAAAGAAAGCATTTTTGTGAATGATTCTATAGATATTGACGAAATATTTTTAAACTTAAGTAAACAGGCATTTTAACTTCTTTATGATGATAAAGAACAAGGGCTCCGTTTTCACGGAGCCCTTGTTACATTGTGTAGCATCTTGTCTTAATTTATGATAAGCTTTTGCTGCATTTTCTTCCCTGAAGTCGTTACTTCAAGTACATACAATCCTGCCTGTAATGTTGATGTGTCGATACGGTTAGTATTTGTATTTACTGATTGTTGCATAAGGCGTTTTCCGCTTAAATCAAATAAAGCAACCTCTGCAGATGCACCCTGATTTTTAATGTTAATAAACACTTCATTGTTTGCAGGGTTAGGATACATAGTGATTCCTTCTGCAGCAAACTTCGATACATCGGCGGTAGCATCGGTAATTTTATAAATAATTCCATTACTGCCGCCACCCACATAAAGTTCACCATCCATATCTTCTCCAATTGTGGTAAAATTTCCGGAAAATGCTGCGGACCATGTTATAGGTCCTGGTTCTTGACTATCTACCCAGCCAATTTTATTACTGCAGTAATCTGCAAAAAAATATTTGCCTTGCATATTAGGGTATAATGTACCATGATATACGTATCCACCAGTGATAGAGCATCCTGCATCGCCTGAATGTGTGTATTCTGCATATGGAAAAGTCAATGCCGAACTCTCCGGACAATTTAGAGAATCATCAAAAATAGCATTCCCCTCATAACATCTCCATCCAAAGTTTTTTCCTGCTGCAGATGCACTTATTTTGTTTATTTCTTCAATCTGTCCTTCACCCACATCGCCAATCCATAAAGTATTGTCTGCCATATTAAAAGAAAACTTCCATGGATTTCTGAGGCCATAAGCCCATATTTCGTCGGTGCCCTCTGTAGAAGCAAATGGATTTGTCGCAGGTATGCTATACGGTGCAACACCATCTACATCTATACGTAAAATTTTACCTAACATTGTAGTAGTGCTTTGCCCATTCCAGCTTCCGCCTCCATCGCCGATTGATATATATAAATATCCATCGGGGCCAAAGCGAAGGCAACCACCCCTATGTAGACCATACAATGGCGTAATGTTCATTACGATCTGTACAGTTGCAGGGTCTGCAATATCAGGATTCGTCGCGCTCCTGGTATAACGGGCAATAATGGTATTGCCTTCGGCATCAATATAGTCTACATAACAATAACCATTTCCCGCATAATCCGGATGAAACGCAAGCCCTAATAAGCCTAGTTCGCCCTGATTAGTGACAATTTCAGAAATGTCTAAAAAAGGAACCGTGTTAGCAACTCCCTGAGTATTTAATATGGAGATTATCCCATTTTGCCCAACTACATAAATCTGATCTGTTCCTGCATTAACTATTTCAACAGGTTTAATAATATCTGTCGCGAATGTTTCTAACGCGATAGTTTGAGCAAACGAGGTGCATCCCAATAAAAGCATTGGTAGTAGTAATCTTTTTTTCAAAATATTCAATTTTCAATTAATGTAAGCTTACAAATATAACAATATGATAACTTATTTTTTGACCCTCACGTTATCTTTGTATAAAATTTACTGAAAAAGCACTTGGTATAAACAAGAAAATGGCCCGAGGGCCATTTTCTTGTTTATTTAGAGATTGGGTCTTAGTTAACTATTAATTTATGTTGTACCCTTCTGCCTGAAAGTTTTATCTCTAATAAATACATTCCTGCCTGTAACGACGAGGTATCAATACGATTTTTCTCTGCATTAATTGATTGCTGAATAAGTCGCTTACCACCTAAATCAAATACTACAATTTGTGCAGGTACTCCCTGGTTTTTAATATTTATAAAAACTTCATTATTTGCGGGGTTAGGATACACTGTAATTCCTGCTACGTTAAATTTTTCAGTCCCTGCAGTGGCATCAGTAACTTTGTAAATCGTTCCGTTAGATCCTGCTATATACAGCTCACCATTTATATCTTCACCAAAGGTTGTAAAATTTCTATCAGATGACGCTGTCCAGGTTATAGCTGCAGGAGTCTCACTATTTACCCAACCAATCTTACCATTGCAATAATCTGCAAAAAAGTATTTTCCCTGCATATTAGGGTATGTGTTGCCCATGTACTCATAGCCACCTGTAATAGAACAGGCACCAGCGGTATGGTCGTATTGAGCGACAGGAAATGTAAACGTAGTATTTCCATCCGGACATCCTGATAAGTTTGTAGACTCCAAATCACCCTCATAGCATCTCCATCCGAAATTTAATCCAGGCGAAGCTGGATTGGCTATTTTATTAATCTCCTCAAATCGACCCTGGCCTACATCGGCTATCCACATAGTATTTTCAAGCCTTGTGAATGAAAACTTCCATGCGTTACGTAAACCAGTGGCCCAGATTTCGTCGGCACCATCGGTTTCAGCAAACGGATTGGTATCGGGAATACCATAAGTTGTACCGCTGTTAACATCTATACGCAGCATTTTACCTAAAAGCACATTAGTGTTTTGGGCATTGCCATTAGGGTCACCCGCCCCGCCACCATCACCTGTAGATATGTATAAATAGCCATCAGGGCCAAAATGCATACTCCCACCGTTATGATTAGTGTTACCCGGGTGAGGAATTGTGAGAAGTATTTGCCCACTTTCGGCATCTGCAACGTCTGGTGTTGCTGTGCTGCGGCTATACCGCGATATCACTAAATCTCCTGCACCATTGTTATAAAACACGAAAAAATACCCATTTGTAATATACTCCGGGTGAAAGGCAAGTCCAAGCAAGCCCCGCTCACCATTAAAATTTACTATCGACGAAAGATTTATAAAGGGATTAGGACCTACTGTACCATCTGATTCGAGCATGCGTATAAGTCCACCTTGCTGAACCACATACATACGGCTTGAACCCGCATGGGCAATTTCTGTAATATCGCTAAAGCCGGTAGCAAACTGCACCGGAGCAATAGTTTGAGCACCTACAGCAAACCCGGACAGGCATGCCGCAAAGAATAATTTTAATTTCATAGGTAATTGGTTTATAAGTTGTTAAGTAAATTTAAGCAACAATCCCTTACAACTGCAAATATTAAGGTTTTATTAAGTATTTAAATGACGCGTATAAAAAAACCGACATGAATGCCGGCTTTTGTAATCATAATGAGATATAAGGGATTTACTCAACAATTATCTTTTTAGTGCTTTTATTAGCACCCTGTATAATGTTAACAACATAAACACCAGCCTGTACTTTAAGGTATATTGGCTGTACTGTCAATCCGCCTGATGGGATAACATCTGTGTTATATACCATCCTGCCCTGCATGTCAAAAACACTAATGGTAGTATTATTTTCAGTACTTCCATCATATTGTACATTAAAACTTCCCTTGTTTGGATTAGGATATACAGTGAAGTTTACTGCATTTGTTTTTGGCACGTTCATTACAGCCCGCTCTAAACCGCAAAGTTCAAGGCTCCAGACAGTCACTTCGCCGCCGTCTCCGCCTTCCTCATCATCAATTTGAAGGGTCCAGGTGCCGCCTGCGCTTTCTCCTGCAAGAATACTTAAGGGTTCTAAAGGCGCAAGCGTACCGCTGATAGAAGCATTGCCTCCGAGACACGTTAATAAGCCTCCATTATCATTAAAAGTTGCACTCGCATTGTCATCTCCGCCACATTCTCTGCTAAACAACATAACAGGTGTACCCGCCGGACTTATAAGCGTTGCAACAATATCTCCTATCCAGCTATGATTTATCTCAAGACTTACACTTATATCCTCTAAAGTAAAATTTCCGTCAACATTCATAGTTGTTGACGCTGTGGAAGGGTCACCCGAGGATATAGCTAAAGGGATGTTTGCAGAGGTATAAGTGTTACAGAACTTATCACCAGTAGTGAACTCGTGTGCCGGACCGTACTCGCCTTCACAGCCGGCATTAGCACTTAGCACTCTCCAGAAATAATGTGTAGCTTCGATAAGCGTTGCATAATACTCACTTACATTGGTAATAACATCAATTACAACATTAGTAAAGTCAGCATCGGTAGCTACCTGAAGGTGGTAAGAAGATGCAATTACATCGTTAGACCAGTCGAACGTAACCTCAGCAGGAAGCGTATCGGCATTATTTGCCGGAGCTATTAGCTGCAATTGTGAAAAATCGGTACTTAGTAAATTAAGGTGAAGCGTCACTGTTTTAACCTGAGTGCCTGATGTCATTGTTAATATCATATCATACAATCCCGGTGGTGAGGCATTAGTGGTGCTGACTGTAACTATAATCTGACCATTTGCACTTATTACCGTTGGAGAAATTGTTACCGTTGCATTTGTTGGGTACTCAGTAAGGGATAACTGAGTTGTGCCCGTAAAGCCATTTATAGCTTCATAGTTTAATGTATAACTTGCGGTTGCTCCTTTACAAACTTCCGGTATTTGATTGCCTTCTACTATAGCAAGAAAAGTTGCCCCTGCAGGAGAGATTGTAAAGTTTGAATTTGAAATATCATAGAAAATATTATTATGCCCGCGCACCATCAGGCGCCCTTGTCCCGGCAGGTTAGGTACCAGGATCATTTCGCTTCCATCATTAGGCACACCTAAAGCTATCACTTCAGGGTATGTAAAGCCACCATCGGTAGAGAGAAGTATATCTACGTAGGGAGTGTTAACTCCATTATCAGTAGTGCCGGCGACATTCCACGTTACGGTGTGGTTTGAACCCGCCTGCCACGTGACTGCTGTATTTGGTGAAGTGACTGTGAATGGCCCTGCACCTGCAGCAACATCTATATGCATATAATCTGTGGCCGATTCGCCGCCGTTTATATTGTTATCGCGTACTGTTAATGCAAAGTCTAATACACGGCCAACTGTAGGTATAACCTCCCAGGTGGGGAAAAGGTTATTATTTAAAACATCTTCTATGCGTGGCATGTATCGATTAGGCAAGTCGCTTATGGGTAAAGAGCGAAAATTAGGGCCTCCCACTGCAATTGGTACCGGTGGCTGCTCACTAATTTCCTTATTCATTTGTTCCCAATTGTAAGTAAGTACATCATTATTAGCATCAGTACCTAAACCCTCCAGTATAAATGCTGTTCCTTTAGGAATTACATAATTGCGTCCTGCATTAGCAACCGGTGGTATATTTCCTGTGGGTATCAATGGGACACAATTGCTTTCGCCATTTATACGGCTTCGCATCTGCTGTATACTTATTGCATGAAACTGGGCATCGCTAAAATATTGTATGTTAGGATCGCATACACCTGCATAGGCCATGATGGTCGTACCGCTTCCGGGTTCGTAGGCCAAATCGTCTGCACGGTTGCCTCCGCACTCAATATTAAAGGTATGCCCGGCACCAAACTGATGACCCATTTCATGGGCTACATAATTAATATCAAAGCCGTCGCCTACAGGAGAACCTAACCCGGTCATGGCATTTGCCTTATTATCAGAACATGGCGCACCAGAAGCAACACCTCCTCCAGCTGTACCAAAGCTGTGCCCCATATCGAAGTTTTCTGCACCAATAACTTCGTATATTAATACATTCCCCCCGTCCGATAGTTCATTTGAATTTTCATTGTTCAACTCATCCTCTTCTATAAAAACAATCAGGTCGTTATTAGGTATAAGCTCTAAGGAAACCGAAAGATCGCGCTCAAACATGCTGTTTACACGGGTCATGGTGACGGTTATGGCAGAAAGTACTGCCGCCATCTTCTCGTTTCTTGTACCATTTTGTAAACCTGCCTGCTCTATCTGGAATGCTGAATACTCTACTGTAGTGGCTATAGCAAGGCGGTAGGTGCGAAAATTACCATTATCTAAAGGTGCCAATTCCTGCAAAATATCGCCGGATGCTCTCCGGGCAGTATTATCATTGCCCGATGTAAGACAGGAAAACACTTTGTTTGTTTGTAAATCAGCAAGCTTATATATTATATAATTTTGAGCGTCCTTAGTGTAAGGGTCTATGTACCATGTGCCATGGTTCGTGGTAAGTGCCATGGCATGGAACCCAAAAAGAGTAATGCTAAACCGCAACATACTCGACGGCTGCTCTATACACTGCCCGACATACGACTCTATACCCGGATATTTAGCCGCGAGCTCCTTGTGCATAACCGGTGCTCTGTAAACCCGAAAGTGAAGCAAATTACCTTCGGCATCAGGTATTGGTAGTATAACAGATGATATCTGGGCGCTATTACGTAACGGTGCTTCGGACAATTGGAGCCTTAAAGCATCGAGATCGAGGTGGTATAGCAGAAATGATTTCGGGTTGCTATCACGTTGATTCTTTTGCAATAAGGCAACGTCCTCATTAGTAACAGCGTTCCAAAGCTGTTGTTGCGCATAGGTTATACCGCATATTAATATCGTGATAATAGAAAGTAAAGTTTTATTCATGCAGGCAATGATTTAGTATTGTAAACAGGAGGCACAATTACGTACATATTTTCTACACTTACAACACTTTAACTACTGTTGACCTTTATTCTTAGCGATATGTTTAATAACAAAAGGTTAAAGTAATAGTATTCTATCTCAGCGCTACTGGCATCTGTAGTTTTTAATAACTTTATTACATTAATGTTAATAAACAATATAAATTATTTTTTGGCATGCTATTTTCATACAGATAATTTAAATATTGCATACTTACCTGTTTTTATACTAAAGTCTTTACATTTGCGTTGATATGTACTTCAGCAAATAAGGTTCCCCACTTTAAGGCATTTGCCAAATAAAACCTAAACCACCTAACCAACGTAAATAATAAGATTGGACAGTGAAGAAAGTTGCAGCTATCCTCTTTTATTATGAAATGTAAATTCAATACGACCTCTAAGTGCCAGTTTTTGGCCACGACCCGACAACGCGTAGACCAGTACTTTAAAGAAACCGGCCAGTCCCGTAATGCTAATGGCAATATGTGGATTAAAGCTGCAGTATTCCTTACCGGTTTTATAGGGTTGTATGGACTTATAATAAGTAACTTTTTTGGGATTTGGACAATGCTCGGACTTGCCATAGGCCTCGGTGTCTTTAGTGCTTTCGTAGGGTTTAATGTTTGCCATGATGCCATACACGGATCGTTCTCACCAAACAAAAAGATCAATAAGTTTTTTGGGCTCTTTTTTAACCTGTTGGGTGCAAGCCCATATGTTTGGAGCATAACTCATAACGTTGTTCACCATACTTATACAAATATTCCCGGACATGATGAGGATATTGATGTAGCTCCCGGACTTATTCGCATAAGCGGCGACGAGCCTGTAAATAAAACCCAGCGTTACCAGCATCTTTATGCATTCCCGCTATATGGCCTTGCTTCGCTGTCATGGGCACTAAGAAAAGACTATAAAAAGTTTTTCCAGGCGAAGGTAGGACAACAGGTAAACAATCATCCACGTTCAGAGTATTTCAACCTGTTTTTTTACAAGGCAGTGTATTATTTCTTGTTTATTGCGTTGCCTCTTTTAGTTCTTGATATAACCTGGTGGCAATTTATTATAGGCTTCCTGGCATTACAGTTTGCCCAGGGCTTTACTATGGGACTGGTATTTCAGTTAGCGCACGTTGTAGAAGGAACCGATTTCCCTATGCCGAACACAGATGGAAATATTGAAGAAGCCTGGGCAGAGCACCAAATGCGCACCACAGCAAACTTTGCCACTCATAGCCCGTTCGCTGCCTTCTTTTTAGGAGGGCTTAACCGCCAGATAGAACATCATTTGTTCCCTAAAATATGCCACATACACTATGGCGAAATTGGTAAAATTGTAAAGAAGACTGCGTTAGAATTCAACATTCCCTATAATGAGAACCCTACCTTTACCTCGGCATTAAGGTCGCATTACAGGATGCTGAAAAAGTTTGGGAAAGAAGCATATATACCTGTTCCGGTTAAAGCCGCTTCCTAAAGAAGCACATAATTTGCAATACAAAGCATTTTTTGTAATTCTTAGCAATATAGTATCCGTTTTAATTATATTTTTGACAATATCTATAAAACAGACTTTCTGAATGAGAATTCCCAAAGGTATAAACAGGATACGAAGAAAAGCTACGCAGAGCCTGACTAAGAATATTGGTAATTCGGCGCAAAAGGAGTATAGCCCTCTACCGCCGGGTACGACGATAAAACGTATACTTATTAGCCGGCCAAATGGAAGGCTTGGAAATTTACTGCTCATTACGCCCCTGTTACAAGAAGTTACTGCAACCTTTCCTGATTGTATGATAGATGTTTTTGTTAAAGGCGGGCTTGCTCCCATCCTTTTTAAAAATTATAAAAATGTAAATTTTGTAATTCAATTGCCTGGCAAACCTTTCAAAGACCTGTTTAAGTATATCGGTAAATGGGCATCTATAAAAAAACACCGATACGACATTGCAATTAATGTGGTAAAGCAATCTTCATCAGGGCGGTTATCGGTACAATTTGCAAATGCTAAATATAAATTTTTTGGTGACGATGCTACCGATGCGCTTATCGATTGTGCTGATTACGGACATATGGCAAAATATGCAGTATACAACTTCAGGCACTATATAAGCCAGTTGGGTTTTGCCAAATCAAATAAGCCAATACCCCTATTAGATTTGAAACTAAGCCCTGATGAACTGGAAAACGGCAAAAAGGTACTGCATAAACTAACAGGCAATGAAAAAGATACTATCTGTATTTTTACCTACGCTACCGGAGCAAAGTGTTTTTTGCCCGAGTGGTGGGATCCTTTGTATAATAGACTTCTTTTAGAGTATCCGGATTATAATATCATAGAATTACTACCAAAAGAGAATGTATCTCAAATTGGGTTTAAGGCACCTACATTTTACAGTATGGATATTCGGGAAATGGGAGCAGTTTTGGCTCATACAAAGGTATTTTTAGGAGCCGATAGTGGAATCATGCATTTAGCAAGCGCATCTCAAACACCAACTGTAGGTCTGTTTTCGGGCAATAACCAAAAGGTCTACGAACCTTATAATCCCGGCAGTATAGCTACTAATACAAATGAGAATGGGGTTGATGAAATAATTAGAACTATTAATAACATATTACTTAGTTACACTTTACCCCCAATCTTGACCTGATAATATCGCTATAGAAATTTAAACATAAACTTTACATATATATTTATAATCACTATATTTGCACCCTGAAAATAATGGCTTCGTAGTTCAACGGATAGAATGGGAGTTTCCTAAACTTTTGATCCAAGTTCGATTCTTGGCGAGGCTACAAAACTAAAGCAGTACAGCAATGTGCTGCTTTTTTTTGTTTTGGGCAGGTATAATTCTAAAATTAGTACATTTGGGTGCTAATTTTTTACCATGAAAAGTTTCTTCCTTCTGGGCATTTTGCTCATAGCTATGAACGGATATGCTCAAAGTACCAGTATTAAACTACAAAAGAGTGTATTGTTTAAAGACAGTAGCAAGGAATCTTATATCGTTTATGCTAAAGACGATGGATCTGGCGGATTTTATATGGTACGAATGTTTAAAAATAACATAATAGCGTCTCCTTCCGGTTATTATGTAGAGCATTATGATAAAAATATGGCGCTTATCAAAGAACATGAATATGCACCTGAATACCACACTTATGAAAAGTATAAGACCCTTTTAGGTGTTATATCAAACGCAGGCCATATTTATCTCATAGAAATTCAATTTAATATAAAAGAAAAAGCATACATATGTACAGCACACTCTACCGCTAAAGACAAGTTTGCTTTTACCACTAAAGAGCTTTTCAGGCTCACACGTGCCGAAGCTGAAAAATTAGGCACAATAAAACTTGACGACTTATTTTACAACTCGACGAGTGCAGTAGATGATAGTTCCAATATTTCTTTTATTATGGATGATGAGCAGACATCATTTGGAATATGCCTCAATCTTAAATCGAAAGAAAACAAGACATTCAGGCTGTATACTTTTGATAGTGAATTAAACAAGAAGCTGGATCATACTTATGTAAGGAATGTAAAAAATAAAAATTTCATCTTTAGAAATATAGATGTTGCAGATAAGGGCAATTCAATTTATCTTTTAGGAGCGGTGCACCACGAAGAAGACAAAAGACATCAATATACCTATGAAATTACTCATGTAAGTCCTTCTGGAGAAAAAACCGCTAATTTTAAAAATGACAAACCATTTGCCGAATCTTTAAAAATGCTTAAAACCGGTAACCGGCTTACGTGTGTTGGCTTTTATAGCGAAGATAAAGCTAATTGGTACAGCGGCATTAGCTATTTTGAAATAGATCCTGTAACGCTTGTTTTAAGAAAGGCAAAGCACACTCCGTTTTCTGAGCAACTAAGAAAGAGTAAATCCTCATGGTGGTGGTCAAAAACATATAAACCTCTTGTATTCAGAGATTTTATTATTACAGAGAACGAGGATATAATTATTAATGCGGAAGAGTATTATATAACTTCTAATAACAATGGCACTTGGTATAATTCTGATGATATACTTAGCGTAGCCATTAATAAAGAGGGAGAAACGTTGTGGATAAAAAACATAGCAAAACAAAAGAATACTATGAACCATCTATCCTTTATATCATATACATCAGGATATAAAAATGGCGTGATGCATTTTTATTTTAATGCGGCCGGGAAAGTTAACGGGTTAGACGATGGTTCAATTCAATTTAAGGATTCCGGCAGGAACAGGTCATCTTTTACATCAGTTTCTATAGACCGCACGGGAAAAATGGATTATGAGGTTCTTTTAGACGATGATGTTAATGAGGTCCCCTTTATGACTGCTAACGGAATTGTTTTACCCGATGCGATTTTCTTTCTTGGGCAAAGAGGAAATAAAAAACAACTACTAAAAGTAAACCTTTAGGCATTAAACACAAAAAGAGAGACCATAATGATCTCTCTTCCTTAATTAACTTTGTTACTTAACTTACTTATTGTACCGCAAATTACACAGTCTCTTCTTTTATAAATTCTCCATTACTTTTGTAGTAAGCCGCAACATCTTTACCATCTTTAGTAAGTACCAGTTTATAGTTGCTGCCGTCCTGAGCAATTAGTGCTTCTACGAGGGAGTAATCTTTATATTTAGCAACAGCTGTTTTTAGTACGGCTGGAGCTATTTGCGACTGCTGGATCTTACTGTAATCCTCCTGACTTGCAGAGGCCGTTGCAGTAGCGGGGTCGGCCATAGTTGCCGGTTGCTGTGTAGTCATTGCGGCGGCTGGCTGTGCTGCGTTATTCTGAACCGGTTGAGCTATATTGGCTGGAGCCTGTTGAGTTGCGGCAGGAGTGGTAGTTTGGGTTGCATTAGTGGTTTGAGCTGAGGCTGCTGCTGTAAATGCCAGCATGAAAGCGCCTAAAAATAAATTTTTCATGATGTTTAGTTTTATTGTTATTTCTGATAAGGTATATGAAATAACTATTCCAAACAATTCACTTAATCAATAAGTGCTTATTTTTCAGACATTTAGCATATATAAAGAATTGCTTTAACTTGAGGAATTCTACAATTTGTAAACTTTTGTCCACAAAAATTATTATTTCATTAACGATATTGCAAGTCAAATTCAAACGTGTATTGAGTAAATTACATCTGTATATATAAAATTTCACATTAAAATCTAAACCTATGCATCATGAACTATAGAAAATTTAAGGGAGAGAATATTGCCGAAGTAGGCCTTGGCACATGGCAATTAGGAAGTGCCGACTGGGGTACTGTAAACACTGTCGACGCTTTCGAAATACTACAGTCTTATACAGATGCGGGTGGTAACTTTATAGATACTGCCGATGTTTATGGTATGGGTGTAAGCGAGAAGACTATAGGAGAATTTTTAAAAGCATCTAATGCAAAGGTGTTTGTTGCTACAAAGTTAGGACGAAGACAAGATGCTTCTAATGGCTGGCCTCAAAATTTTACTTATGACAGCATTAAGCGCCATGTTGAAGATTCATTAACTCATATAGGAGTCGACCAGTTGTTTTTAGAGCAACTACATTGCATCCCCACAGAAGAATTGCGTAAAGGAGAAGTTTTTGACCATTTGAGAAGGCTGCAAAGCGACGGACTCATTAAGCATTTTGGCGTGAGTGTAGAAACTGCAGAAGAAGCACTTTTGTGTCTGGAACATAAGGATATCGCCTCATTACAAATAATATTTAACCTGTTTCGCCAGCATATAGCTGATGAATTTTTTGAAAAGGCTCAACAACAGGGTACAGCGCTTATTGCACGAGTGCCACTTGCGAGCGGACTACTTACCGGCAAATTTAACGCTGCTACTACATTTAAAGAAAACGACCACCGAAATTATAATGCCGATGGTGGTGCCTTTAACGTAGGTGAAACATTTTCGGGTGTTGAGTTTAAAGAGGGCGTAGCATTCGCTCAAGCTATTAACGCAGTAATGCCTGAAGGTACGTTAGCACAACAGTCTATACGATGGATCTTAGACCACCCTGCCATAACTACTGTAATACCGGGTGCAAGTTCTGTAGATCAGGTTCAGAGTAATGTTGCGGCATCTGCATTGGCACCAATTGATGCAGCTACCCTTATAAAACTACGTGAATTGTATGATGCTGAAATCAAACCCAGGATAAGAGGTATCTATTGACTAACAGCGGGATTATTAGAGCATTATTAACAGCTTAGATATTTTTGTTCTAAAAATACCATTATCGTAAAATTCATATAAAATTATATAAGAAAATATGATATGTGCCTTATCTTTGTTAAGTGCAGATTATCTTATTAACGGGGGTTGTAATCTCCCATAAAATTTATTTGCTGTACGCTAACCAACAACATTAAAGCCATGATAATTTATAACGTAACCAGCAATGTAGACGAAAGTATTCACGACAAATGGATAGCGTGGATGATGGAAAAACACATTCCTAAGATTATGGAAACCGGTAAATTTTACAAGATTAAAATTGTGAAAGTACTGGTAGACGAAGAACATGGCGGCACTACCTACTCTACTCAATATTTTGCTGACAGCCGCGAAAAGCTTGCAGAATATTATGATACCCATGCACCTGAATTACGTGCCGAATCGCAGCAGTTATTTGGCGATAAGGTGCTGCAGTTCCGTACAGAGCTGGAGATAATTAAAGAATTTAAATCGGTTTAAAAACCATACATTGCCCGGGGCCTGTTATGGTACGGGCTGTTTATACTATACCATGGATAAAGTTAAAGCCAAAAAGCACCTGGGCCAGCATTTTCTTAAAGATGAAGGCATAGCCAGGAATATTGCAGACACGCTCTCATTACAGGGATATAATAAAATTCTCGAAATAGGCCCCGGCATGGGCGTCCTTACAAAATACCTTCTCGCAAAAGATACCGAAACGTTTGTTATTGAGATCGACACTGAATCGGTTGCCTATTTGCAGGCACATTACCCAAAACTGGACGGGCATATTATCTCTAAAGATTTTTTACGCTACAACTTATCCGAAGATTTTGGCGATGATCAATTTGCCATCATCGGCAACTTTCCTTACAATATCTCTACCCAAATTGTATTCAGGGCACTTGAGCTGCGTTACCGCATCCCTGAATTTGCCGGCATGTTCCAAAAAGAAGTTGCTGAGCGCATCTGCGAAAAGAAAGGTAGCAAGGCTTACGGAATTCTATCAGTGCTGGTTCAGGCATTTTTCAATGCCGAATACCTATTTACTGTAGATGAGCATGTGTTTAACCCGCCGCCTAAAGTAAAAAGTGGTGTACTGCGTTTAACCCGCAAGGAAAATTACCATCTTCCGGTAGATGAAAAACTGTTTTTCAGCGTTGTAAAAATGGCATTTAACCAGCGAAGAAAAACATTACGTAACAGTTTAAAAACATACAACCTTTCGGATAGTTTAAAGGAAGAAACTATCTTTGACCTTCGTCCGGAACAGCTTTCGGTCGAAGATTTTATAGGACTTACTCAAAAAATAGCAGCGAATGGAGTTTAAAATCAGCAGGGATTTCATTACCCAGATAGAGCAGTATGTTAGCGAGAACAGGGAGGTAGAGCTACAGGCGCTCCTTGCTGATATTCACTACGCCGATATTGCTGAGATAATGGGCGAACTGGATGACGCTGATTCTATTTACATCTTCCATATCCTAGATAGTGAGAAAACAGCTGAAATTCTTCTTGAGCTTGATGAAGAAGTTAGGGAGAAGATCCTTAAAGGCTTATCGCCAAAGGAAATTGCTGAAGAACTTGATGAGCTGAGTACGGATGATGCTGCCGATATCATATCTGAGCTGCCGGAAAGCAGGCAGGGCGAGGTAATATCTGAACTACTGGATGTAGAACATGCCAAGGATATTGTAGACCTGCTTCGATATGACGAGAACACCGCAGGGGGACTCATGGGTAAAGAGCTTGTAAAGGTTAACGAGAACTGGACCGTGCTTACCTGCGTTAAGGAAATGCGTATCCAGGCAGAGAATATACAGCGGGTACACTCCATATATGTTGTAGACGACGATAATCGTCTTAAGGGCAGGCTATCGCTTAAAGACCTTTTAACTACAAGCACGAAAACCCATATTAGCGAGGTTTATATACCTAAAGTTGACTATGTGAAGGTTACTACCCCCGATGTTGAAGTAGCCCGTATAATGCAAAAATATGACCTTGAGGCAATACCCGTTGTAGATGAGATGGGACGGCTTGTAGGACGTATTACCATTGATGATATTGTAGACGTTATAAAAGAAGAAGCCGACAAGGATTACCAGTTAGCGGCAGGTATATCTCAGGATGTTGAGGCCGATGACAGTATATTAGACCTTACCAAGGCCCGTTTACCCTGGCTTGTACTCGCATTGTTAGGAGGGTTTATAAGCGTAAAATTGCTTAACAGCTTTAGCGGTGCCATGCAGTTTCACAAAGAACTATTCTTTTTTACACCGCTTATTGCTGCGATGGCGGGTAATGTAGGTGTACAGAGTAGTGCTATAATTGTACAGGGACTTGCGAATAACAGTATATCAGGGTCGCTATGGAACCGCCTTATTAAGGAGGTGATGCTGAGTTTGTTAAATGGCGCCATACTGGCAATAATACTTATTGCCGGCAGCCACATATTACTTGGGGTTAGCTATGAGGTTGGGTTAACAGTAAGTGTTTCATTAGTGTCGGTAATTATAATAGCGTCGCTTATAGGCACCTTCATACCTATTTTACTTAATAAATTTGGTATTGACCCTGCTCTTGCCACAGGCCCCTTTATTACTACCAGTAACGATATTTGCGGGATACTAATATACTTCTCGATTGCAAAACTGATACTTGGGTTTTAATTCAGGATAATCATCATCAAACACTTTCTATTTATCTAAACTTACCTTTTCTAAAAAAGCAGCAAAGTTATCTTCTCCGGCTACATCAAGTTTTTTGCGTATGCGATAACGGGCGTTCTCTATACCGCGCAGAGAAATACCTAACAAGGGCGATATTTCCTTATTGGTCAGGTTCATCTTTACAAAAGCACACAGGCGAAGCTCGCGCTTTGTCAATGCAGGATTCAGCTCTTTCAGTTTTTCAAAAAAGTTATGGTGTACCTTTTCAAAGTTTACATCAAAGACTTCCATATACTCTTCACCTATTTTATGCCTGTCCAGCTTCTGAAATATCTCCAATAACTTTTTACGCGACTCTTCATTACGTGCATGCTCTTTTAATTGCTTTAGGTCGGTGGTAATCTCGGCAAACATGTCTTTTTTCTGCACGAGCAGCATTGTAAAGTTAGCCAGCTCCTTACTCTTATTAATAACATCTTCCTCAAGATTCGCTTTGTCACGGTGTATTTCCTCCTTATCGCGCTGCAGCTTTAATTGTTCCAGTTCGAGTTCGAGTAACTTACGGCTACGTTCGGCCTCTCTTTCACTCTTATCACGTTCATGCCTGATGCGCCTTTTAACCAACAATCTGACACCAAATACAAAAAGAACCAGCAATATGCCGTATACTACATAAGCCATAGTAGTTTCATACCATTTAGGTACAATTGTGAAAGTATAATAAGCAACCTCTCCTATCAGACCGGCAGTGTTGCGGCTCTTTACTTTAAACGTATATGTCCCAGGACGAAGATGTGTATATTCCTTGTAAGGAACATCTTGCCATATACTCCAACCGGGGTCAACATTCTCTAATATATAGCTGTATTGAACCTGGGTTCCGTGGGTCATTTTAGGCGCAGCAAAGTTAAATCGTAATATGTCGGTTTGATTGGGAAGTGATTGAGAGGCACCATTTAATAATAGTAATCCCTGCTTTTGATTTTGATAAAAGGAAACCTGCGTTATTATTGTTTTAATTCCCCTACTTGCTGTATTCTGGCTTATATTGTAAGCAAATAGACCATTTGTAGTGCCAAAAAGCATTTTGTTATCGGGCAATGGAACAAGGCACTCCATACCACGGTTAAAAGTCGACTTTAGATTCAAAAACAGATCTTTAAACAGTTCAGGTTTAGAAGCATCCGTATAAAAATATCCCGCTTCGTCGTCCTGAACAAACCATGTCCTGTTACCGGATTGTAATAGCTTACGAGTGTTCTTTGTGGGATCGAGAATAGCATTCAGCTTTCTGTGTGGTACAAATTTATTTGACTGTTCATTAAACGTATAGATACCCGTGTTGGTAGTAAAGACTACCTCGCCTTTCCAGCGTGCCACATTAACATTAAAAGCATTTTTGAGACCGTTGTTAGTTGTATAGTGGTCTACAGCATTTACACGGTTATAATCAGCATTAATATGTATTTTAAATATACCCTGATAGCCATGGCATATCCAGTAACTGTGGGGTTCATCAGCTGCTATGATATCACGGGCTGATTCATTGAAACCTTTAATTTTGTCGTGCAGTATCCATTCCCCATTTTGCTTTTCTAAAAGATACACACCATTGTAGTGGGAGGCAAGGTACCATCCACTTCTATTTTTAATAGATGTAACTTTCCAAAAATTACTTATAGTGCCAATTTTCACGGCTACATTATTTTCAATCTCATATAAGCCCGTATCATGAGATACTATAATATTTCCCTGCAGCAACTGTACAGACCACGCCTGACCCTGTAGCCCGGGGGTTTTTTCAAAGTTCGAGGTTACCCTCGCATTGCGTGAGTCATAAGCAGCCTGATAGACACCCTGCGTTGTGGCCAAGTATAACCTCTCCTTGTGCACCAATGCGTCGTAAACTGATGCTTTATCAAAAAGCGAAGTATAAGGCGACTTGAAATCAATATAGAGCAGTCCGTTATTTTGAAGAGCCCACAAATTGTTATCCTCTGAATTATAAAGAGTTTGGGTAACACTCCCTGTTAAGCCGCTCGTTAATGTAGGACTTGTTACTGTATCAGCGTTGTCGTTTAATTTTATGATACCCGAACTGACAGTGCTTATAAAAATATCGCCATCTATCTGCTGGATTACGCCCGAGATCTGATCGTTACTGCCACTGCCAAATACATTAGCATACCACTGTATTTCCCCTTTTTCACCATTTGCTTTGTAAATGGAACCCTGTGTTGTAAAAACAAATAATGTATTAGGGCTGTTTCCCGGTAAAATCGAGACCACTTCTTCATTATTAAATTGCGCTGCCCTAAATGCCAAATTAAACTGTCGCCCACTTGCATCAAGCCGAAGTATACCATGATTACTTTCCTGAACATAATAGTTGTTAGCCACTAATCCAGAATATAAGAAAGATGTAGTTGCAGGTAAATGCGTGGCCACTTTACCCTGTGTGACCGTAATTTCGCGGTTAGACCTAAAAAGCATTTTGTTGCCTAATGCATTGATGCTCCAGATATTTTCGATATTCTGTCCATCTAATTGAAGATTCTTTATCTTGGATGTATAGAAATATACACCCCTACTATCTCTCTTTACGGTTCCCACTTCATTGTAGCCTCCCGCAAAGACAATTCCATTGGAGTCTTTGACAAGGCTGCGAACGGAAGAGTTGTTTGGAAGAATAACTTTTTGCCAACGTTCCCCATCAAATATCAATATCCCGTCATTATTACCAAAATACATTGTTCCGTCATCACCTTCAACAGCAGTCCAAAACTGTGCGTCGGCATTAAAGTCGGCCTTTGTGTAAAGGTGTGTCTTTACCGTACCACTTTGGCCAAAGACAGTATTATATAAGAGAAGTGATAGAAAGGAAAGCCAAAAACGGAATTGCAAAATAACAGCTGTTTTTATTGTATTTCGAAAACGATGTAAATATGAATGTTTGACGTTGTGATTAGCGAGGCAAAGTTATAAAAAAACGTAGAAAAAATAAATTTATATTTAATTGATATACAATACAATATAAATAATAGGTAATAAATTAAGTATATGCTTTGAGTAATGGAGTAACTAAAGTGTACTATTATATTTTAGGACTGCGTATTATAAATTAATTTAGCAGGACCGATTATCAAAAATGTCAATATTTATTTAATATCAATATATGTTTTCTATTAAAAAATCATTCTCCTATGTGAGCCTTGCTGTCACCGCCGCCATTTTCCTAACAGGTTGCGGCGCTGCTTCTGTAAAACCGTCAGGTGCGAAAATTTGGGTTACTAACCCTGATAAATCTTTGTTATTGCAAGAACAACCTTTAACCTCGTCTCCGTCTTCGAAAAATGTACAACTCTCTATAGATGCTGATAAAACTTATCAGGAAATGGATGGATTTGGCTACACATTAACAGGAGGCAGCGCACTACATATTGCAAAAATGAGTAGTGCCGCCCGTGCAAAATTGTTGCAGGAGCTTTTTGGAACGGGCAAAAACGACATTGGTATAAGCTACCTGCGTATAAGTGTAGGCGCGTCCGACCTTGATGAGAAAGTGTTTTCTTACAACGATCTGCCTGCTTGCCAGACCGACGAAGCCATGGCAAAGTTTGACCTGGGTTACGATAAACAGTACCTTATACCCGTACTTCAGGAAATTTTAAAGATAAACCCATCTATTAAAATTTTAGGTTCGCCATGGTCACCACCTGTATGGATGAAAACCAATGGTGATACCCGTGGTGGCAGCCTTAAGCCTGAGTACTATCAGGTATACGCTAAATATTTGGTTACTTACATCCAACAGATGAAGCAGAATGGTATTACTATAGATGCCCTGACTGTTCAAAACGAGCCATTGCACCCCGGCAATAATCCAAGCCTGTTAATGGTTGCCGAAGACCAAAAAGTATTTGTAAGAGATGCGTTAGGCCCTGCATTTGCTAAAAATGGGATAAAGACAAAAATAATTATCTACGATCATAACGCTGACAGGCCTGATTATCCGATCTCTATTTTAAATGATAAGGAAGCTGCAAAATATATCGATGGATCGGCATTTCACCTTTACGCAGGAAAAATAGATGCGCTAACCGCTGTACACGATGCACATCCTGACAAAAATCTTTACTTTACAGAAGAATGGGTAGGTGCTCCCGGAAACTTTGCTAAAGAGTTAGAATGGCACGTCACTAACCTTATCATTGGTGCGCCCCGCAACTGGTGCAAAAACGTATTGGAATGGAACCTTGCTGCCGATGAAAATCAGGATCCGCATACAGATCGTGGCGGGTGCGACCGTTGCCTTGGCGCAATTACCATAACAGGTGATAACGTAGTACGTGAACCCGCTTACTATATCATTGCTCATGCTTCTAAGTTTGTAAAGCCAGGCTCTGTTCGTATAGCGTCTGAAAATGCTGATGGCGTACTTAACGTAGCCTACAAAACTCCGGATGGAAGAATAGCTGCGATCATCCAAAATACATCTAAACAAGATAAAATAATAGATGTAACAGCAGGCAGCAAAAAAGCTACATTAACTCTCAAAGCCGGTGCTGTAGGCACTCTAGTATTGTAATCATGGCATCAAAATTTAAATTATTCGCAGCAGGCGTTTTCGCACTTGCAGGCTCAATGGCAAACGCCCAGCAAAGTCAGGCCGAGATAGATAAAAAAGTTGAGGCTCTTATAAATAAAATGACCCTTGAGGAAAAGGTGGGGCAAATGGCCCAAATAACTCTTGATGTACTTTGTAAAGGCGACAATCGTTATAGCAGCACCCAGCCCTTAACACTGGATGATGCCGAGATGAAGAAAGTGTTCGGCAAGTACCATATAGGATCTGTTCTTAACGTAGCAGGAGGCCAGGCAATAACACCTCAAAAATGGTATGAAATAATAAGTGCCATACAAAAGTCATCACTTGCTAACGACACCCATAAAATACCCGTTATTTATGGGGTAGATGAGATACATGGTGCTACCTATACAGATGGCGCTACTATGTTTCCGCAGCAAATAGCCCAGGGTGCTGCCCGAAATCCACAACTTACGGAGCGCGCTGCTGCCATTACTGCATACGAAACCCGCGCCAGCAATATTCCGTGGACGTTCTCTCCTGTACTGGACCTCGGTATGGATCCGCGATTTGCGCGCCAGTGGGAAAGTTTTGGCGAAGACCCTTATCTGTGTTCCGTACTTGGTGTTGCCATGGTAGACGGTTTTGAAGGTAAAAACAATACTATAGGTAATGCACAAAATGTGGCAAGCTGTATTAAACACTTTTTAGGGTACCATGCTGCTACATCGGGTAAGGACAGAACTCCTGCATACATTAGTGGAGATGCTTTACGCGAATATCACCTGCCATCCTTTAAGGCAGCTATAGAAGCCGGCGCACAGACTATTATGATTAATTCCGGATTAATTAACGGTATACCTACACATGCAGACTACAACATCCTAACCAAACTTTTAAAAGAAGAATTGGGCTTTAAAGGACTTGTGGTTACCGACTGGGCAGATATTGAAAACCTTCACAGGCGCGACAGGATCGCAACATCCGATAAAGAAGCTATCGTGATTGCTATTAATGCGGGTATCGATATGAGTATGATTCCCTACCAGTACGAAGTTTTTTGCGATAACTTAGTTGCAGTAGTAAAAGAAGGTAAAGTAAAAGAAGAGCGTATAGACGATGCTGTACGAAGGATACTAAGGGTTAAATATGCACTAAACCTTTTCGAAAAGCCTAATACTAACCCTAAAGACTACCCTAAGTTTGGCAGTAAAGATCATGAAAAAGCGGCATATGATATGGCTGCTGAAGCGATAACCCTGCTTAAAAATGAAGGTGGTGTTCTTCCTCTAAAAAAGAACATTAAAGTATTGGTTACAGGCCCAAATGCAAATAGCATGCGCACGCTTAATGGCGGATGGTCGTATACATGGCAGGGAGATAAGACCGATCAATATGCTGCTAAGCATAATACCATCTTAGAAGCGGTTCAGAATGAGATTGGCAAAGCTAATGTGACCTACATTCCTGGCGTAAGTTATAAACAGGATGGGAAGTACTACGACGAGTTTTCCGACAAAATGGATGAAGCTGTAGCCGCAGCTAAAAATGCCGATGTAATTATTCTTTGTATAGGTGAGAACAGCTATACCGAGAAACCGGGCGATATGAATGACCTGTACCTAAGCGACCTGCAAACGGAGTTAGCCAAGAAACTTACCGCTACCGGAAAAACTGTTATCGTAGTACTTAATGAAGGCCGCCCAAGGCTGATAAGCAAGTTTGAACAGGAAGTAAAAGGAGTTGTACAGTCGTACCTGCCGGGTAACTTTGGTGGTGACGCCATTGCCGATGTACTGTTTGGAGATGTTAACCCTTCGGGTAAACTGCCATACACGTATCCAAGATATCCGAACGCAACAATATCATATATTCATAAGCCATCTGAAGAACAGAAAAAAGCTGAAGGTGTATACAATTATGAGGCCGACTATAACCCACAGTTTCCATTTGGTTTTGGATTAAGTTATACAACTTTTGAATATAAAGACCTAAAGGTAAGCAAGCCATCTATAAAAAAAGGCGATAAAGTAGCTGTAACTGTTACCGTTACCAATACAGGCAAAGTAACCGGTAAAGAGGTAGTACATTTATTTACAAGCGACCTTTATGCAAGCAGTATTACACCCGATGTAAAACGCCTGCGCCGTTTTGAGAAAATTGAACTGAAGCCGGGCGAAAGTAAAACAGTACGTTTTGAGTTGGAGCCGAAAGACCTCAGCTACGTAGGCCGCGACGGGAAAGACATTCTTGAAGCAGGCGATTTTGAAGTAATGATAGATAAACTAAAATCTACATTCGCAGTATCTGAATAATTATTTTCCATATATAATTAGAGTTTTAGGTTAGAATTAAAAGGGTCGGAGTTGTTACCGGCCCTTTGCTTTTTTATATACTTTAGGCAGATAAATACAGTTTATACTATAGTCACTAATACAATTTGTATCGTTAATGTTGACTACTTTGGCAAAACAAAATTGTATTTTTATCAGAAAGCAAATACAATGAAAATCTCCATTATACAAACTTCCCTTATTTGGGAGGATCCCGAAGCGAATAGGGCTAACTATACACAGAAGATAAACAGCATTGAGCATGGTACCGACCTGATTATACTTCCGGAAATGTTTGCGACTGGCTTTACAATGAATCCTGCACCGGTTGCCGAAGCGCCCGATGGTGCGAGTGTGCAGTGGATGAAGGAGATAGCCCAAGCTAATGATTGCGCTATAACCGGAAGCCTGATTATTGAGGAAGATGGAAAATATTACAACCGCCTTTTCTTTGTGCTGCCCGATGGAGATGTTAAAACGTATAACAAACGCCACTTGTTTAGCCTGGCGGGAGAAGATAAATATTATACTGCCGGCACCGAGAAGATAATTGTAGAATATAAAGGATGGAAAATATGTCCACTCGTGTGTTACGACCTGCGTTTCCCTGTCTTTTCGCGTAATGTGGAGGAATATGACCTGCTTATTTATGTCGCCAACTGGCCACAGGTGCGTGCCCTCGCATGGGATTCATTACTCAGGGCCCGCGCCATAGAAAACCTTAGTTACACCATAGGCGTTAACCGGATAGGCACAGATGATACCGATCATGAATACATTGGCCATAGCCAGGTTATAGATGGCTTAGGAGAATATGTGACTGAACCTTTTGAAAATGAGGGTGTAGTTACAGTTGAATTAGACAAGGAAAAGCTGCACGAAATACGTGAAAAATTTGCCTTTCTGGACGACAGGGACAAGTTTGAAATATCGATTTAAATATAAAGTGCGGACATTAAATTACTTGCCGCCTAAATCGAACTCCTGTAATACATCCCAGTTGTCACGAACGTCTATAAGTACATCATCAGGCCCTTTCGGCCCTTGCCAGTAGATAACTTCTTCGGGCTGTATTTTTTTCAGATAGTCGCCGGTGTCCCACTCCTGGTTTTTATTGTCATCATAGATAACCCTCAAATTATATTTGTTAGGTTCTATGGCATCAAAATTTAACTGGGTTTCTTTTTCGCTGTAGGCGCTCGCATATACTTTACCCTTAGCATCTGTAATTTCTACGATGACAGGAAAACGCTTTACATTTTGGAGTACCACACGCAAATTGCCATAGTCTCCATAGCTTCTTGTATTAAGTTTGTAATTCAGCGTGTCATTCTGTTTATCATAAAAATCTGTCAGGGCACCCGGAAGCAGCATAAAAGTATATTTTTGATTTTCATCCTTTGGGAAGTCAAATACAAGTTGCTGGGTAAGATCGTCGTAGACCTGCGTAAATGCCACAGCAACAGAATCTTTGTTTACAAGGGTTATTTTAGACGGATCGATTTTTACCAACGGGGTAGTCGATCTCAACGTAAAACTTTCCCGAAAATGAAGCCCACTCTTTTGTACTGCGTCTACCTGTAGGGTATCTTTAGATTTCATTTCTTTAAACTTAACCATGAAATCCTCGACAACATCGTTACGGCTAACCTGCACCTGTAAGGAGTCGGGTTTAAGTTCCATAGGCAGCCATAATTGCAATGAATCTTTATCAGCAACTTTGGTTAGTACCGATTTTATATCCTCTGTGCCTAAACCATTTTTTACCGTAACTTTTGTACCCCTGTAATCGCCTTCATACCCTACATACAATCTGTTAGATGAGGTTTGTGTTGGCTTTAATGCCTTATAAACGCCTTTTTCTTTAAACAGCTTAAGCTCGTAAACAGAATCATTAGGAACTGTGATGGTCCTGTTAAGAAACGCCAGCTTATCCGACTTTGGGTTATAAACATAATTTCCACTTGCATCTTTCATAGCAAGAAGATGGTATTTACCTTCTTTTAAATTTTGAAGCGAAAAGTTAATCATGCTGTCGAGTGTATTGGTTACATACCTCGGCTTTTCTTTATAAATGGTGCTGTCGTTAAATGTTTCATTAGCTTCATACAGCATTACCGTAACAAAATTATCTGTCTTAAGGTCGTGGGCGTCTTTTATGCTTCCGTTCTGTTCTAACGAATCGATATAACTACCGGTACTAAATACAAATTTGAACTGTGAATATGGATTACCCTCATTATTATCTGTAATACTCTGCCCGAAGTTGAAACTATAAGTCGTGTTAGGCTGCAGGGTGTCTCTTATGGTGATGTTTATAAACTTGCTGGCACTACCTGATGGCACTATATTAGGCTGGTACTTTAACGGCGGCGAGATAATAAGCTGTTTGTTAACGTCCTTTATCTTAATGTATTCGCTAAAGTTAATACGTATTTCTTTACCTGTAAAATCGGTGCTCATATTTTTAGGCGTACTGCTTACAATAGTGGGCGGTATGGTGTCTTTTAACCCGCCGGTAATACTGCCTTTTTTTGCACAGCTTACTACTGCAAGTGACATAAGTATAATAAGAACGAGTAATTTAAGCTTTGGCATATAAATATTTTAACGGTACAAAATAACAATTATATTTAGTGGTTTTAAAATGTTTTTAAACAAATTAAGAATGCGCATAGGCAATGGTAACAATGCTTACCCTTGCACCCGGTATTTGCAGCAGCAACTTTCCGCAGGCTTCCAGTGTGGCACCGGTAGTTATAACGTCGTCTACAAGCAAAAAGTGTTTGTTAGCATCTGTACCATTGTACTTTACATTAAATGCTGTATTTATAATACCTGCCCTGAGTTCACGGTTCTTTTGCGTTTGGGTTTTTGTATAACTGGTGCGCAATAAGATAGACTCGTTATAATGCACATTCATACCCCTGGCAATTGCTTTTCCAAATTCGGTTACCTGATTATAGCCGCGTTCACGCAGTTTCTTAGGGTGCAATGGTACCGGTATAACATTGGTTACGTCCTGAAGTTCCGCAACAGTATTTAGGCTGGGCGCATACCACTCCCCCATTAGTTTGCCCACTTGTTGTTGTTTTCTGTATTTAAGGTTATGGATAAGTTCCTGCACTATACCTTCTTTATGAAAGTACACCAGGGCAGATGCGTGCTCCAACTGCAGCCTGCCATAAAATTTTTTGGCAGTTTCGTTATACTCATCTACATGATGGCGGGTGAACGGCATGGAGTGACGGCAGGTGGTACATATTACAGTTTCGCCGTCCAGCAATAAACTATCGCAGCCGGGGCAGGTAACAGGAAACAGCAGGTTAGCGAGGCTCTTTAACAAACGGCAAATTTTGAGCTAATATAAAAATTATTTACTTGTGTCTCACTAAGTAGTATTGCTGATAGTAACCCTTGAATTTAAGCAATGTTTATAATCCTGTGCTTCCTGTAAATTAATCATAGTAGTACCTTTGTACTAAATTGCCTCTATGCTCCCTATAGCTTTTCACCCTATTTACAAACACCCGTTACCGGAAGGTCACCGTTTCCCTATGCTAAAGTATGAACTGCTGCCGCAGCAATTAGTATATGAAGGCACAGCTACGGGAGCCGACTTCTTCGCCCCCGGCCTCCCGGATATGAAACATATACTGGCGATTCATGACAAGAGTTATGTAGATGATTTGCTTAACCTAACGCTCGACCCAAGGGCAGTGCGAAAAATAGGATTCCCACTTTCGGCGGAACTAATTGAACGGGAGTTGCGTATTGCACAGGGCACGATGTGGGGATGCCATCAGGCGATGGAAAAAGGGATAGCGTTTAATATAGCAGGCGGCACGCATCACGCTTACAGCGCACACGGCGAAGCATTGTGCCTGCTTAACGACCAGGCTATTGCAGCACAATATTTACTTGATAATAACCTCGCCGGGAAAATATTAATAGTAGACCTTGACGTGCATCAGGGTAATGGTACTGCAGAGATATTTACCAACAACAATGCTGTCTTTACCTTCTCAATGCATGGAAAGACCAACTACCCTTTTAAAAAAGAAGTGTCTGACCTTGATATTGCGCTACCTGATAATACAGGTGATGAGGAATACCTTGGCATCCTGACCGAAACCTTGCCAAAGCTTATAGATACCCATAAACCCGATTTTATATTTTATCTAAGCGGAGTAGATATACTTGCCACAGACAAGCTGGGTAAGTTGGGTTGCACGATTAGCGGTTGTAAACAACGTGATGAAATAGTGCTTTCTACCTGCCATAAGTTAGGCATACCTGTACAATGCAGTATGGGTGGCGGCTACAGTCCCGATATCAAGACAATTATAGAAGCGCATGCTAATACTTATAGAGTTGCTGCAGGACTTTTTTGATGGAACGCGGATGACACGGATGCTTCGCAATCGCGGATTTATGCGGATAAGCTACAAGGCCACATAATTAAATTTGTGTAAATCCGTTCAATCCCCATCATACGCGTTCCCTTTTTGTACTTTTACACTTAAATAAACATGCATGAATACCACCCAGATTATAGAAAATACTAAAACTTTCGTACAACAAAAATTGCAGGGAGCAGAAAGTGGACACGACTGGTTCCATACCCAGCGCGTGTACAACAATGCATTACTCATTGCGAAAGGTGAGGATTGCGATCTTTTTGTGGTACAGCTGGGAGCACTATTGCATGACGTAGCCGATAGTAAGTTTTATAATGGCGATGAAACCATAGGTCCAAAACTCGCATGGGAGTTTCTGGAGTCAGAGAATGTTCCCGAAGATATTGTTATGCAGGTGGTAAATATTATAGAGAACATTTCTTTTAAAGGTGGGAATTTTGAAAAACATTTCCACTCAGCGGAGCTGGCCATTGTTCAGGACGCTGACAGGCTGGATGCCATTGGAGCTATAGGCATTGCGAGGACATTTAATTACGGCGGTTTTATGAACAGGGCTATTTATGACCCTTCAATTGCGCCCAATTTAAAAATGACGAAGGTAGAATACAAAAAAAGTGACTCGCCCACGCTGAATCATTTTTATGAAAAACTGCTATTACTAAAAGATAAAATGAATACCCCTACCGGCAAGCGCATTGCACAGGAACGCCACGCGTTTATGGAGACATTTCTTGCACAGTTTTACGCCGAATGGGATGGGGAGAAATAATATGTCATTACGACAAATTTGAACCAATCGATTCGTGAAAATCTGTGTCATTCGTGGTGAAGATTTCAACTTTTCATCAACCCGAGTGTAACCTCATATACAGGCTTTCTATAGGCTTTGGCCAACAGCCAGCCTAAAAAGCTCAAAACAAAGATATCTTCCTGAACTTCTGGTTTTGCCATGGCTTCCACCTTAAGTCTAAACGCAGATGTTGTCGCAATCTCCGGTTTAAGCACATATTTTTCTACTAATAGCACGTAGTCCATCACACGGGTTTCATTTACCTCAGCGAGATATTTTTTATAGCGGCGTTTAAAACTTTTAAGTCTGGATAAGGCCAACTCGGTGTTTTCAAACTGTATGTGCATTAAGATTTCGACTAGGCTTTTGCGGATGGCATACACCATACCAAGCTTTTTTTCGTACCAACTATCGCTATGCACATACTGTCGCATATATCTACTTACTAAACCGTTTTCCTGTTGTAGACAAAATACAATTATTGCCAGCCGGAGATCGTTTACATCGGTTATATCTGCTTTTTTCGAAGCATCTTTTAGTGCTTTATCTGCAATATCTAAAGCGTCTTCCGGCTCTCCTTTATAATTTTTATTTAATGATAACAACAAGGAATACCGCAGGCAAAATAGCGGATAGTACCTCTTGCTTTGCTGTTGCATCTGCACATGCATTACTTCAAGTGTTGCTTCGCTTTCTTTAAACCGCCGGTTTCTAAAGTGGATGTTGGCCATAAAATACAAAATGTATATATGGTAATACAACTGCTTATCGGCCATCTCTTCCTTACCCCGAATAAAATTATAGCTTTTTTGCACGAAAGGCTCTACCAGCGTAAAGTTGCTGTTTAGTGAAGCATATTCATTAGCAATAAACAAAATTTGATATAACGATTTAAACGTGAGTATCTCATCAAGCGATACACCAAGGCTTCCCATAGTATTAAGTATAAAATCCCTAAAATCGATGACTTTGCCCTTATGCATTATATCTGCCAGCTCGCGTCGCAGAAGTGCGTAACCCAAATTGAGCTGTTCTTCGCGGTCCAGCTTTGCCTTATTGGCAGTAAATTTCTCGATTAACCTGTCTAAAGACAGTTGCGGGTTAAGGTGAGCATACTGTATTTGTGTATGATAAATTTCGTTAAGCAGGCTGAAGTGTTCGAGGTTCAATGCTTTTGCTTCGGCCTTAGCCAGGCATTTAAAAGCGGTGCCGGTAAGTTTGTGCTCTAAAAACAAGCGGCTTACTACGAGCAGACGCAATACTTCATGCGCTTCGCCTGTGTTATTTACAAAGGTGCGATTAGCCATAAATTGCACGAGGTTATCATAAAGACGTTTATTAAGCGCATGATAGGCAGCATTATTAGTGCCATAAACTTTTTTAAGTGCAATTATATCGTCAGTTTCAAGCAATTTGAATAGCTTAATATTTTGCACATCACTCCGCTTGTTCTTTGCTTTAAGATGACCTTCAAAAGCTTTGCTGTCATTGAAATCCATTAAACTTATTATCTCTTGAATAGCATTCATACCGCGGTTCCATTTAAACTTGCATTGATAAATTTACTCTATTATATCGTCAGTTTTACAGTTAATATGATTTTTGTAGTTTTATTATTTAGCGGAGATTTGCTTTATAATTATAACAAATCAATTCTTATGGAACCGCTAAAATCCTTCGAAGTAAACGAAACTTCACCATCAAAAAAAGAGACAACACCACCCGTAACAACAGGAGGTACTCAATCCTTAAAACCTACAAATGCTTTTGTTGGGGCCTCATGGATGGCTTTGCTAACCGGAGCTGTAGCCTACTGCATTGGCCTGTTTAACGCAACAATGCAGCTTAATGAGAAAGGCTATTATTTTACTATACTCCTTTTTGGGTTGTTCTCTGTAATATCTGTACAGAAAAGTGTTAGGGACCGGCTTGAAGGCATCCCCGTGACCGATATATATTATGGCATAAGCTGGTTTACTACAGTTGCTTCTATAACATTGCTTGTAGTAGGCTTGTGGAACGCAGATTTGTTACTTAGCGAGAAAGGCTTCTTCGGGATGTCTTTTGCCCTTAGCCTTTTTGCTGCCATTGCTGTACAAAAAAATACCCGCGACTTAAAGTCGGCGTAAAAGCTTAGCGGATGCCCATGGCCACTCTAACCGGTGGTTGTGGGTCTTTTATTTTTGGTGTAAAAATTTCTGTACATTTAAACAAATAAAAACTATGGCAACCCTTGTAAAAGAACTCCCCGAACTGGTAGAGAACCATGTAATATCACCGCAGACGGCAGCAGATATAGAAAAATATTATGCAACCAGAACCAACCCTCAAAGCAACATCATGCTTACTATCTTTGGTGTGCTGGGTGGTATCCTTGTAGGGTTGGGCATCATTTTAATATTTGCACATAACTGGGATACCTTTAGTAAAACCCTAAAGACAGCCTTAGCGTTATTACCTTTATTTATAGCACAGGCCCTTGCCGGATATTCTATAGTAACAAACAAAAGCAGGGTATGGAAAGAAACATCGGCCATGCTGCTGTTCTTTGCTGTAGGCGCGTCCATATCACTCATTGCTCAGATATATAATATTTCGGGCGATTTCCCGGAATTCCTAAAAACATGGATAGTGCTGTGCCTTCCGCTAGTTTATCTGCTCAATTCTAATGCCGCTGCTATTTTACTGTTCGTATTCAGCACCTGGTATAGCTTCGAGGCAGGTTATGAACGGGCGGTATCTCCATTTATGTATCTTATTTTTATTAGTGCTTTGATCCCATTTTATATTAAACAGTTGCAGCCTGATGCAAAAAGTAATATGTCATTTATTCTCAATTGGTTAATGCCGTCAAGCCTGTTAATAGCACTTGGTGCTTTTCTCAATGGAGCTCAGGGTTTCACCCTTGTTATCTATATGGCTTTTTTATGCTTATTATACAACGCAGGTATATTGCCTTACTTTAGTAATATAAAAAAGACAGGGTATTATGTTATAGGTGAGTTAGGTATTATTATAGTGCTGCTCATGGCGTCTTCAAAATTTATCTGGACCGAAGTACTGGGCGTTCACCCTGGTGGGCCAACGTTGCCACATGCTTATTTTATAGTGATCTGGGTTGTACTATTGCTTTTTAGTGCCGTTTTAATGATACGTTACAAAACAGAGCAATTTAGTCATGCATTCAAGTGGGCTACTTTTTTATTTCCTGCGTTGTATTTTATCGCCATGGCAAATGTAACCCTGGCCACCATACTTACTAATCTTATTATACTTGCCTTTGGCATTAATACCATACGCAACGGCATAAACAAACTTGAGTTTCGTACACTTAACTTCGGACTATTAATACTGGCTGTTCTAACTACTATACGATTTTTTGACACTAATATATCTTTTGCCGTTCGGGGCAGCCTGTTCCTTATAGTAGGCATTGGTTTTTTTGTAACCAACTATATTGTTATAAAGAAGAAGAAAGAGACTCCTAATTCCCTGCCTTATGAAAACTAAATATATGTTTATAGCCTTTGTGGCAACTGCGCTACTTCAGGCATTTGCACCCTTAAAAATGGTGTATGATAACGAAATGACGATTACCCGGGGAACTGTGTATAAGTTCAAAACCCAACCCATAGACCCGTCAGACCCATTTAGAGGAAAGTACGTAAGCCTTAGCTTCGGCGACAACCGTTATACCGTGAAGGATACCATTTGGGAACAGGAGCAACCCGTTTATGCTGTATTAGGCATTGATGATGAGGGCTTTGCAAAAATTACTGCAATCACTAAAAAAGAACCCAAAACCAGTAATAATTATATTATGGTGAAAGCCGATTATTACTTCGAAGGCAATTTACACATCACCCTGCCGTTCGACCGCTTTTATATGGAAGAAGGTAAAGCACAGGAAGCCGAGGATGGGTACAGAGAGTACAGTGGCGACGAAAATGCTAAACCTGCCTATGCGCTTGTTGCAGTAAAAGAAGGCAATGCCGTAGTAACCGATGTTATAATAGACGGACTGCCCATTCGTAAATATGTATTAAGCAAAAGGAAGGAATAAGTGTTTTATCAAATCCCTTTTTCTATAACTTTACCGTCTTAATATATACGCATAAATGATCTTTCTCATTATAGTAATTATTGCCATAGCTGCGGTATCGGGCTTTATGCAACATCCTAAATTCGGAAAAAAGCCATCCGGTAACCGACTTGTCAGAATTCAAAATGCCTCGAATTTTAAGAACGGGCAGTTCCAGAACCAAAGCCTTACACCCGACCTTGCTGAAGGGGCAACCTATACAAAGGTAATGACGAAGTTCTTTTTCGGTAAAGATAAGCGCAGCAAGCCTTCGCAGCCGTTACCGTCTCAAAAAACCGATCTTAAAAATCTTGATCCGGCAGAAAATGTAATTGTATGGTTTGGCCATTCGTCTTACTTTCTTCAGTTAGATGGTAAAACAATGTTGGTTGATCCTGTTTTTAGCGGTTATGCATCGCCTATACCTGCTACCACAAGGGCCTTTGCCGGCAGCGATGTATACAGTGTAGATGATTTTCCTAACATAGATTATCTTTTTATATCTCATGACCACTGGGATCATCTTGATTATGAGACTGTACTTAAATTAAAGCCAAAGGTTAGAAAGGTAATTACCGGACTTGGCACAGCACAGCATTTAGAATATTGGGGCTATAACATTGCTAATATTACAGAATTAAACTGGAACGAAGCAGCCACACTAAATAACGGTTTTACTGTACATGCTGTTCCGGGAAGGCACTTTTCGGGACGCAGCTTTAAACGCAATCGCGCTGTATGGACAGCCTTTGTACTGCAAACACCTTCGTTTAAATTATTTTTAGGCGGAGATTCGGGTTACGATCATCATTTTAAAACCATTGGGCAAGAGCACGGACCGTTTGATATTGCCATACTCGAATGCGGGCAGTATAATGAATATTGGAAATACATACACATGATGCCTGAGGAAGTGGTTGCTGCCGCACAAGATCTTCGTGCAAAAAGGCTGATGCCGGTACACTATGCAAAATTCGACCTGAGTGTACACGCGTGGGATGAACCCGTAATAAGGGTTACTAATGAAGCCGAAAGGCTGGGAATGCCTGTTGCCACCCCTATGATTGGAGAAAAAGTCTGCCTTAACGACACCAAACAGACATTTACTAAATGGTGGGAAGGGATTAATTAACGCATTCCTAAGTTGTTGCTAAAAAATCGCGTGCCTGCTTTTAGGCCCGCTGCACTCGAGAATAAGAAATTTGCCTTCATTTCCTAACAAATAGTATTGCACAATAATCCCTTTTTATATTTTTGCAGCATGGCAAAACAAGAAGATCAATTTAAGAATGTTATTTCGCACGCAAAGGAGTATGGATACATATTCCCATCGAGCGAAATTTATGATGGATTAAGCGCAGTATACGACTACGGGCAAAATGGTGCCGAGTTGAAAAAGAACATCCGGGAGTACTGGTGGAAAAGTATGGTGCAAATGCATGAAAACATTGTAGGCATAGATGCCGCAATATTTATGCACCCTACCACCTGGAAGGCCAGCGGACACGTAGATGCGTTTAACGACCCCTTAATAGACAATAAAGACAGCAAAAAACGCTTTAGGGCCGACGTACTTATAGAGGACCACGCCGAAAAAATTTACCAGAAAGCGCAAAAAGAGATAGAAAAAGCACGTGCAAAATATGGCGACGCTTTTAATGAGGAAGAATTTAAAGCCACGAATGGCCGCGTTAAAGAATACCTTGCTAAAAACAGGGAGATACTGGAACGCATGGCCCGCGGACTGGAGACTGAAAACCTGGCCGATGTGAAAGCACTTATTGAAGAGCTTGAAATTGCCGACCCCGATACCGGTTCTAAGAACTGGACAGAGGTGCGCCAGTTTAACCTAATGTTTGGTACTAAATTGGGTGCCGAGGCTACCAATGCTATGGACCTATACCTGCGCCCTGAAACAGCACAAGGTATTTTTGTAAACTTCCTTAACGTGCAAAAAACCGGCAGGATGAAAATTCCTTTTGGTATCGCGCAGACAGGTAAAGCATTCCGTAACGAAATTGTGGCGCGCCAGTTCATCTTCCGTATGCGGGAGTTTGAACAAATGGAAATGCAGTTTTTCGTAAAACCGGGCGAGGAAATGAAATGGTATGAGTACTGGAAAGAAACAAGGCTTAAGTGGCACCTGTCCCTTGGGCTTGGTAAGGAAAATTACCGTTTTCATGACCATGATAAATTAGCGCACTATGCTAATGCCGCTGCTGATATTCAGTTTAATTTCCCTTTTGGTTTTAAAGAGCTTGAAGGTATACACTCCCGTACTGATTTTGACCTAAAAGCTCACGAAGAGCACAGCGGTAAAAAACTTCAGTATTTTGATACCGAGGAAAATAAAAACTATACCCCTTATGTTGTAGAAACATCTGTAGGATTAGACAGGATGTTCCTTTCTGTTTTTGCAACGTCGCTTAAGGAGGAAACGCTTGAAGATGGTTCTGTACGTACCGTGCTTAGCCTGCCAAGTGTATTAGCGCCTACTAAAGCTGCTGTATTGCCATTGGTTAAAAAAGATGGACTACCGGACGTAGCACACCAAATTATAGAAGATCTTAAGTGGGACTTTAACGTAACCTATGACGAGAAAGATGCCGTTGGCCGCCGTTACCGCCGCCAGGACGCATTGGGTACACCTTTTTGTATTACAGTAGACCACCAGACGCTGGAAGATCAGACGGTAACCATTCGCCATCGCGATACCATGAAACAGGACAGGGTTGCAATCTCTGAACTGCGCGGTATCATAAACGAAGAGGTTTCTGTAAGGAACTGGTTAATGAAGATGTAATTAGATTTTATAGATTATAAAGAAAGCTGTTGAGAATTAGTTCTTAACAGCTTTTTATTTACAACCTTTTACCTACTTTTATTAAGCAGTCAAACAATTGATCGTGGTAGTCCTCTAAATTAATAATTATGAAAAGGTTATTGACTATTTTAATTTGCGGGTTATGCCTAAATACTTTTGAATATATTATTCTTTTAATATTTAATCTTACAGAAGGGTTTATTTTAGGCACAATTCCAGTAGCAATTATAAAGCGAGCTTTTCGTGATACAAATGAAACTATAGCAATTCGGTTTATATTGTACTTTGTTATATGGCTGGCCGGGATGTATTTCTTATATGAAAGAATAAATATTAAAAATGCATCGCTAAAATTTGGGGTTGTAAATTGTGGACTATATATAGCAATATGTATTTTAATGTCTATCCCTTTCCCCGGCTCAGCAGAATTTTTCGGCAGGGATTTTTTCTTTTTTTTAGTTATAGCCACATTTTTAAGCCCTTTTATTTTATTTACAGTCCCAATACTAAAAAGGTTAACCAATTTTTCGACCGAAGAGGCGGTTGTGTCCACGTCCTGATTTAGTGATTAAAAACATGAGCAGAATTCGCCATCGCGATACCATAAAACAGGACAGGGTTGCAATATCTGAACTACGTGGTATTATTAACGAAGAGAAATACGAAACTGGTTTTGAGTATTTAATGAAAATATATGAAACGCCTTCCGCATTGGGAGGCGTTTTTGTTTATATTTATTAAAAATATCATTCTTAGATTTAAAATATATGACGTAATGAATAATAAAATATCTGAAATAGAAAATGATGTTCAGAATACCAATTCTAAAGCATGGAAAAAATTATGCGCATATATAGATGAAGTTGCGGAAAGCAATATAGATGAGTTTTCGCCTATCGAAGTACTGGGTAAAGAATTATTTTCAGAGATTTTTACTTTACCCGAAACAATTGCCAAGCTTAAAAATGTAAAGAAAGTCTGGCTGTATGGAAGTAACCTAAAGCGTATACCGCCTGAAATTGGTAAAATGGAATCGCTTGAATATTTTGATCCTTACACGTCTTATAACCTGCATTGGTTTCCTTATGAAATAACAAACTGTAAAAATCTTAAAGATAGCAGAGTAAGCACAAGGGTTTTGTATGGTAATTATAAAAATAGAATGAACTTCCCGGATTTAAGTCATAATCCGATAAGGTACAATGATGGTCCCGTACTGTGTAGTATTTGCGCTAAAGAGATGGAATATGCACAATCAAATCAACTTTGGTTATCCCTTAAAGTTGGTACCGATGTTTTACCTCTCTTAGCTAATTTATGTTCAAAAGAATGTGAAGAAAAGCTGCCTATGCCTCAAGATCAGTATGTTGAGTATGCACATAAGGGAGGTAGTGGTATGCAACAACCGACGTATGATTGGAGAAAAGAACGAGTTGAAGTTATTTTACCTCTAAATGCTATTGAAAATGAACACAAGGCGCCAAAACTTTTGAAGTTTATAAGAAAAATCTGGGCAAAGTAAATAATCTTTGATATTCAAGTGCAGTCTTTGCGAGTCAAGAAGCAATCTCATCTACAGGATAAAGAAAAAAAGATTATCCCTGCGGTCGAAATGGAACAAGCGATTCTCAGTAGAGACATAAAGCATTGCGTCTCTACCATACAATCAATGTCTCAAATTGCTACCTTAGCCACAACCAATAACTAAGATCATGAACACACATATGATAGGCGGCGGTAACCTGGGCAGCGCCATAGCCATAGGCCTTGCACAATTAGGAGGCGTTTTTTTGTTTATATTAGCGACAAACCAACTCAAATGAAAATTAAACCGGCTGTCGGGTATGCACTTTCTGCGATAATTTTTACAGTATCTGTTCGCCTTTTTTGCGGAGTATATACCCACGATGAGTATGGTGAAGAACGTTTTTTAAAAGCACAGACCTGTATGGAAATGGCACTTTCACTCGCCGCAAGGTCAATCTGACCTAAAATATTCGGAAATGAGCGAGGAACAAAAATCAGAACAGGATTATTTTAATGAATTTGTAAGAGACCAAAAAATGAGTCGTTAGGACAGATAGAGTACGTTTAAACTTTGTTTTTTTCAGACAGTTCACTGTGAGGCATGAAGCAATATAATCATTTCTGATTAGGAAGAATAACATGTATGCTTTAGTGTAACTTTGTATCATTAAACTATTATAATGAAACATTTCTTTGCATTCCTTTTTTGCATTATAACAGCACTTCCCTGCTTTGCTCAAAAAACAAACAAGATAAAACCTTTTGTACTTGGTCACGAAACCGAAATTAAATCGGCGATATTAAGTGAGAAACGAATACTCAACATTTCGTTGCCGGAGGGTTATAATGCAAAAGACACCGTCCGCTATCCTGTAATTTATTTATTAGACGGATCTGCTAACGAAGATTTTATCCATATAAGTGGTCTTGTTCAGTATAGCAGTTTTGAGTGGGTAAACTATATACCTAAATCTATTGTTGTAGGTATCGCAACGGTAAACAGAAAGAGGGATTTTACTTTCCAATCGACGGTCGATGAGCAAACTAAAGCCTATCCGGAAGCAGGGCATTCGGATAAGTTCATAGCTTTTATTGAAAAAGAGCTACAACCGTTTATTGATCGTAATTACCACACTGATGCATCTAAAACCATTATTGGGCAGTCGTTAGGCGGATTGTTAGAAACAGAGATACTTTTTAAAAAGCCGGAGCTTTTTAATCGTTACATAATCGTCAGCCCCAGCTTATGGTGGGATAACGGATCGTTGCTTAATCTAAATCCTAAAATACTGTCTTCTGAAACCTCAATGCCAATATCCGTTTACATAGGGGTTGGCAAGGAAGGGCTCGCGCCTACAGTTCAACCACATGTAATGGAAGTAGATGCAAACTTGCTCGCTGAAAAACTAAAGACAGCCAAAAGTAAATCGATAAAAGTCATGTTTGACTATCTGCCGGCAGAAGATCATGGCACAATACTGCATCAGGCAGTTCTTAACGCCTTTAAGTCATCCGTTAAATAATAACGCGTCCAGTTAGTCTCGGGGTAGTACTTGTAGAATGTTAATCTGTATGTATGGTGTGATTGTCCTTCGTTACAGAATAAGCAGACGATGACAATTATTCAATATTTAGATAACATTTTGCCGTGTAACAGTAATTAAGCGTGGAAAATATTTATTAATTAAATATTTTTATTATTATATTTGCAACTGAATGATTAAAAATGAGATTACATGTAGTTTAACGATTATATGTGCTTTTCATCTAAAACATTTTGATGCAAGAGTGCTTCGGTATATGTTTGCATCAAAATAGCATTAGTAAAATTAAATTTTACGGTATTTTTGGGGGCCGAAAAAGGGAAAACTAAACGTTTTCCCTTTTTTATTTTATACACTTTCGTCAAAGTCTGTTCAATTCTCAAATTAATCTGCCATTTAAAAACAACTACCCTATGGGCATACTTTTTGATTAAGTTAAATACATTATATTTAACCAAAATTAACTGTTATGCGATTTAAATCTAACAACCCATTTTTATTGCGGCCCTAAACCTTTTCCTTGATTTTGATATGATAGAACAGGGAGCACAACGAAAGCTGCCTAAGTATATGGAATGGTTTGGTGCTATGGGTCTTATCATTACTTTAGTTTGGCTTTACGTAGAATTTTTAAGGCTGATAAGCAAACTGCAAAGCAGGAACTAAATATTCAGATCATAACACAACCCCGGGCTAATGTTGGGGTTGTTGTTTTATGCACTTAGCTTTTAGTAAGGTTTGTAGCCACTTTATTACATTTCTCCTAAATAACGTCATTTTGTTAAATATTTTAACTTTCAGTTCTTGATTGTTATAATTGTTATGCTATTTTTGCGCGCGATAAAAATAAAATTATGAAACACATTCCTTTACTGTTATTGCTTACAGGCACGGCGGTTTCTGCACAAAGCGTTATTGGGCACAACAATTCCGGGTCGCTTGTAACAGCAAATTATTCGGCGGGGGTAGGCGAAATTTACGTTGTCCCGCAAAATCCCGACAATGCCACATCTGGCACACTCGCCATCCTTACGCAATTAGTCCGGCTTAATCTTGGGACAACTGATTATGCTGTTGCAGATGAAGTAACCTATTACCCTAACCCGGTGCAGAATTATATTACTATTGACATTAAAAATAAAGTTAACCTGTCTCAGGTACAGCTATTTGATGCTAAGGGGGCAGCCATATCCCTTCCTCCCGCTGACGGCAATAAGCTCAATTTAACCTCATTGCAGGCGGGTATTTACTTTATTTCTTTTCCAAACACCAACATTAAACCAATTAAGATTATTAAAAACTAACCCATGAAAAAATTATACTTTTTATTATTATTTGTTACTGCCAGTCTTGTTGCACAGGTACCACAGGGATTTAGTTACCAAGCTGTTGCATTAAATGCTTCTGGTGCCGCAGTGGCTTCAGCTCCTGTAAAAATTCGTGTAAGCATACTTGAGGAAAGCGCAACAGGAACCGCATCTTATGTAGAAACACATAACCCTACTACAAATAATGTAGGTCTTTTTACCCTAACCATAGGCCAGGGCGCAGCTTCAACCGGAACCTTTTCCGGCGTTAACTGGAGCCAAAACTCAAAATTTCTTAAAGTGGAAATAGATGTTAATAATGGCACGAACTATATAACTGTAGGATCATCGCAGCTATTGTCTGTACCCTACGCTATGTTTGCAGGAGCGGTTGCGGGTGTGGTTAACGGCCCATCTGGTAACGTATTTACAAGCTTGTATGTTTACGGAACTTTTAACTCCTATAATGCAGCAACGGCACTACCTCTAAATATAGATCAAAATAATGGGTTCTATGGATATAAGTATCTAACTGCAGGCAGCCAGGTTAAATTTATAAACTCTACTACAGCTACTGCGGCTTACGGAAATGGTGGTGGTGGAAACCTTACTATAAATGGAAACGCTTTTACTGTAAATGCTAACGGGATTTACTATATTCAGGCTTATTACAACGGAAGTGAATATACTGCAAGTTTAGCCTCTATTGCAGTAAGTGTATTGCCAAATTTTGGTTCTACTACGCCAATGACATACACTGCAGCAACAAATACGTTAAGCTGTACGTTAAGTGTTCCTGATATTGATTTTGGCGATAAGCATTTTTACTTTTCTGTAGGAGGTGCTCAATATGGAGATAACCTTGGTGATGGTTCTATCGATTCAAGTGGTACCAGTATATCTCTTACTACGGGTGGAAACTACACTATCACCCTTAACTTAAATTCTACCGGAGATGGTAGTTCTTATACTGTAACACGACAATAAATAGTTATTGTATAAAAAGTAAGCCCTAAAGTAAATTGCTTTAGGGCTTATTTTGTTTAAAGTAGCAATAGGTTTAGACTGGAATTATTGAGCCTTCACCAAAGCGCTGCAGTATTTCATCCAGAGCGTTGTACACGTCCTGGGCGGCATCACTAGTAACCAATTTTTGACGGTACTCTTTAAAGTTTGGTATTCCTTTAAAATAGTTAGTGTAATGCCTGCGGGTCTCGAAAACGCCAAGACGTTCACCCTTCCACTCTATTGCCCATTGCAGGTGATTGCGCGCTGCCTCTACCCTGTCGGCTAATGTAGGCATTGGTAAATGGTTACCAGTTGCGACGAAGTGCTTTATCTCATTAAAAATCCACGGGTAGCCTATAGCTGCCCTGCCTATCATTATACCATCTACTCCATACCTGTTTTTATAATCGAGTGCTTTTTCCGGGCTGTCTATATCACCATTACCAAAAATAGGTATATTAATACGTGGGTTATTTTTAACTCGCGCAATTTCAGTCCAGTCAGCATCTCCTTTATACATCTGTGCGCGGGTACGCCCATGAATACTCAGGGCTTTAATCCCTACGTCCTGAAGGCGCTCTGCCACCTCATATATATTTATAGAATCGCTGTCCCAGCCAAGTCTAGTTTTAACAGTAACAGGAAGGTGTGTGCTGTCTACCACTGCCTTGGTAAGGCGCACCATTAGGTCTATGTCTTTAAGTACCGCAGCACCGGCACCTTTACACACTACCTTTTTTACAGGACACCCAAAGTTTATATCTACAATATCAGGGTTAACGGCCGCTACTATTTTAGCTGATAAAGCCATGGCCTCTTCATCTCCACCAAATATTTGTATTCCCACGGGACGTTCATAATCAAAAATATCCAGTTTCATACGGCTTTTCATAGCATCGCGAATAAGCCCTTCACTCGATATAAACTCGCTATACATCAGGTCGGCACCATGGGCTTTGCATAGCCTCCTGAACGGAGGGTCGCTTACGTCTTCCATTGGAGCAAGCAATAGCGGAAAATCCGGAAGTTCTATTGTACCTATCTTAACCATCACAAATCATTTTGCGCAAAATTACGGTAATTTTTTAATAAAGACCAAGTTCTTCGCCCTGTGTCAAAATTTCAAGTGTGCTATAATTAGTATGCAAATTTTCAACTTAAAACTGCAGTTGCACAAAAGCCAAAATGTTAAGACATGTTTGTTAAAGAAATCAAAACATATTTAAGGTATAATTACAAAAGTAATTCTCCATTTATTTCTTAAATATTTATTGGTCGGTACAACGGTCCTCGATAAAAGACTGCTGTTTCTGGCTACAGCATCAATTTTATGGAAGATTATTAATTTATATCACTGTAAACAAACAACTTGTATATATATCCAAATATTTCGGCACTCATTAATACGCACCATCTTAAGAAGTTTTTTGTAAGTCAAACTGTACTAAACTACGTTATGTTAATCGAAAAATATTTGCGGTCCTATTGTTAACAGTGTTTAACTCACGTTCAACAAAATATTATTATTTGATGTTTGTCCTTTGCAGTACACTAAAAAATAACAAAACATGGAAGCAAAAAAAATTACTTTACTAAAGAGCGCACCATTCATGTTGTTCCTGTTCCTTCAGGCAACAGTTTATGCGTTTTCGCCACTTACTCAGGCACCATTCAGACAAATTTCTAATGCCGCATTTGCTGCGAGAATTTCCCAACAACCGGTAACTATAAATGACTGTACCGGTGGTACGGCAGTATTTACTATCGAAGTCGAGGGTGCTATCAACCCCTCGTATGTTTGGCAAAAAAATGGAGAGGCATTTTTAGATAACGATAATGTTTCTGGTGCCACAACTTCAACATTAACTATCACTAATTTTACAACTGATGATTTTGGTGCTTACAGCTGCTATGTGATTGATCTTGCAGGGAACTTGCAGTCTGAAGTTGCCTATTTAAATGCAGGAATAGTTGCCGAGAATGGTTCTACGACCTGCTCTGGTACTGCAACTGCAATAAGTGTAGAGGCTGTGGGAGAAAATGTGCAATACCAATGGTATGCAAGCGGCTCGGCTAACACCAACATTAACGGTATCCTCATTGAGGGCGCTACGCAAAGCACCTATGCCCCTCCTATAAATGAAAACGGAACTTTTTACTATTATGTTATGGTACAACCTGCTGGACTAAATTGCGCCGCCAATGTTTCGCGCCCCATAGCCGTAAACATAGGCAACACATCTGCAGGCAGGGCATCGGCTAACGTAATTGTTTGCCCTAACGGTAGTGGTACTGTTAGCCTTACAGGTTCATTTGGAGAGATACAATGGCAACAGTCTCCTGATGGTGTAGACGGATGGGTAAACGTAAGGGGCGGCATGGGAGCAAATAACCCAATATACATCACGCCTGCACTTACCGCACCGGTGTACTATCGCGCAGTTGTTGGAAACCTTACCTGTGGTGTAGTTTACAGCGATGTAATTGCAGCCACTATAGCAGAAACATATGTATGGACAGGCAGTGAGAGCGATAACTGGTTTGATGCCGGTAACTGGGCATGTAACATTGTGCCTACATTAAACGAAAGTGTAACCATATCCGGCATCGCAGGGGTACAACCGGTAGTAGAAAGTGGAGTTGCATCTGCTAAATCTATAACCATACTGGATGGTGCGAGCCTTACTGTAAATACAGGTGCTACACTTCGTATACAAAATAATGTTACAGTAGATGAAGGTGGAGAACTCCTTGTATTAAATAATGCTGCTTTAATACAGGATTCTGAGGCTACTAACTCAGGATTAGTAAAAGTTATAAAAAATGGTAATCCTCTATACAGGCTGGATTACACCATGTGGTCTGCACCGGTAACAGGCCAGCAACTACTGGCATTTTCTCCTGCTACGCTACAAAGCCGTTTTTACGAATATGCTTATAATGCCTCACAACAAGCTGAACAATATCAACTAACATCTCCATTGGGCAACTTTACAGCTGCAAAAGGCTATCTTATACGTATGCCTGATAGCGACGCCCTGGACGGCTACTCAACAGGAGCAGCATCAATGTCTTTCCCCGGTACTTTTATAGGCAGTCTTAACAATGGTGAAATAACTATACCTGCCTCTGTAAATGGTAACCGCTTTACAGCAGTGGGTAATCCGTACCCTTCGCCTATTAGCATCAACGATTTTTATGCTGCTAATGAGAACACGTTACAAGAAGGATCTGCAATTTACCTTTGGAGAAAGAGAAATAATGCTGAGGCTCCATCTTATGCCACAGTTTCTAAAGCCGGATATGTAGCAAATACTGCCGAAGGCGGTGGAGCTGAACAGGCAGGCTTTTATACTGAAACAAGCGGTGACTGGATACTATCTCAGGGACAGGGTTTCCTTGTTAAAACAGCAGAGGCACCTACTGTTGCAAACATTACTTTTAATAACTCCATGAGAAGAAAAGCATCTGCTAATGGTAGCCAACCTTTCTTCAGGCAGGGACAAAACGCAATGTCGCGCCTTTGGATAAATATGACCGGAGCTCAGGGCGAATTTTCACAGACGGCAGTAGCTTATATAGAAGGTGCAACAACCGGTATGGACTATGGGTATGACGGGCAGATGATTAACGACAGCGCACCGGTATCGCTATATTCTATAAGTTCTAACGTTAATTTAGCTATACAGGCAAGGCCCGCATTTACAAATGATGACGTAGTGACTATGGGTTTCAAGGCTGGCAGCGCCGGACAATACACTTTATCTCTTGATCATGTTGATGGAACTTTTGCGGGGGGACAGAAAATTTATATTAAAGACAACGTTACCGGAGTGGTAAGCGATATGGCGGATGGCTATACGTTTACAACTGAAGCAGGCACTTTTAATAATAGGTTTGAGGTAGTGTATACTACACAGGCCCTTAGTGTTGATAATCCTGCACTTGCAGCAAATAGCGTAATTATCTACAAAGATGGCTCTTCATTAAACATCAATACTGGCACTGCACAGATGAGTGATGTAAGTGTGTACGATGTTAGAGGCAGGACACTTTACAGCAATTCTAATATTGGCTCTACCCAAACAAGTATAGCAGATATAAATGCGCAGCAACAGGTATTGATTGTAGAGGTTAATACTGAACATGGTAAAATAAGTAAAAAAGTAGTTTTCTAACTGCATACTACATAAATCAACGGCCCCATGTACTATCACATGGGGCTTTTGTTTGTTATGCTATTACCTACAATCGTCGTAATTATTTATGTTACAAATTTCTCTATACCGCACGCCAATTGTTATAAATTAATATTGAATAATGTAAAGATTTAGCTAATTTTTGTTGCATTAAATCGAAATTCAGTAAAAATTAGGTCAATATCATAACATACAATGCATACCCTACAATAAACTATAGGTCATAATAAACTTTGTTTTATGAATATTCGTTAGTTTATCGATTCCAATTAACATTAAATCCAAAATTACATTCATAAAATTGTTATTTAAATTATCTAATTTGTAAATAGTGTAAGGGCGGAATTAAGAAATCTTTTAATTTGTACTTTAGAAAACAAAAATTACGAATTATTATGAAAAAAAATTACCACTCGCTATTTTGTGGATACGGCAGTTTTAAACAGCCTCCCGGAAATGAAAGTGAACAGTTGGCCAAAGGATTTAAAACTTCAGCCAAATTGCAAATAATACAATTTTTTACGTTTCTTTTTATTGCCACTGCCACCCAGGCATTTGCTCAGGACTACTGTATACCTAATTCAGAATATGTTGATGGTAACGGTATTGTAAATGTTACAATTGGCACTATAAATAACTCTACGGATAATCGTGAGGAAAACAATTACGGTGATTTTACAGATCAAACTGTGAGTTTAGGGCGGGGCGTAACTCAAACGTTTAGTATCGGGTTAAATACTTATAGCGAATATAATGTAAGGATATGGATAGACTGGAATAACAATTTTGCATTTGACGCTAATGAGGAGGTATTAAATGCTGATACTCCCGAAACACCAAGAGCCACTGTGACGGGCGCTTTCACCGTTCCCGTGACGACCTCTCTCGGCAGTCATCGTTTAAGAGTAGGGATCGTAAATATATTTAACGGGACAACAACACCTTGTTACACCGGGGAAGCTGCGGCATTTGAGGATTATACAGTAAATGTTACCTCTGCCCCATCCTGTTATGCCCCTACGGCTCTGGCTTATGAAAATGCGGGGATTGGAATTGCTAATTTACGCTGGACGGCTCCAACATTAGAAGATAGCCCAGCAGGATATCAATATGCTATAGATACAAACATTAACGGGCCTGCTACCGGGACACCTACTACAAATACCACAATTACAGGTGCCACTGTCCTTCAAAATACACCGGCATACCTTCATGTGAGGACAAATTGCGGAAATAACGATTTTAGTGCCTGGACTACTATACCTTTTTACAACGGTGTGTGTATTCCGCAACCGGACTATGCTGATGGCGATGGTATAACAAATTTTACCCTTGGCACTATCAATAATCCAAGTGCCGATGAGCCAACTCATTACGGCAACTACTCTAATCTTAGCACAAATATTGGGCAAGGGGTTACAAAACAATTTAATATATCTACCAGTACGTATTCTGATCAGTTTGTAAGAATTTGGGTGGACTGGAATAACGACCTGGATTTTGATGATAGTGGAGAAAATGCATATAGCGGCAACGTAGATGCCGGAGAATTTACCATTACAGGAACACTACTGGTACCTTCAAATACGTCTTTAGGGAGTCATCGCTTAAGGGTTGCTATCAGTCCTTACTATAGCGATCCTGCTACGCCATGCCTTGAAGCGCTGGGCACTGCATCTTTTGAAGATTACACTATTAACGTAACCACACCTCCAAGTTGTTTTACACCGCTAAATCCTACAGGTACAAACATATCTCCGGGGCTTGCAAACATAAGCTGGACAGCCCCTACGCCGGGTACTGCACCTACCGGATATGAATATACAATATCGACATCTGCTACTCCACCTTCTTCGGCGGGAACATCTGTTACAGGAACATCTGTATTAAACGTAAGTGTTACTCCAAATGCTGTAAACTATATACATGTCAGGACTAATTGTGGTGGCGGGAGCTTTAGTGAATGGTTTACAGGCTCATTCCTTAACGGCTACTGCATACCCAGGCCGGACTATGCAGATGGTGAGGGTATAGTAAACGTAACCATGGGCACAATTAACAGCGCAAGCGTTGCAGACGAGCCACAGTATGTAGATAATACGAGCCAGATAGTAAACATAGGCCAGGGCGTAACACAACAATTTACAGTAAGCCTGTTTACTTTTGGATCTTATAATCTAAAAATATGGATAGACTTAAATAATGATCTTGACTTTGATGATGCAGGCGAAGAAGTTTACACCGGCGATTCTGCAGCTACCACAAGAAGTATTCTTACAGGATATTTTACTGTTCCTTTAAATGCCTCATTAGGCAACCACCGTTTAAGGATGGGTATAGTACCTGTATTTGAAAGCCCTGCCGAGCCGTGTTCGACAAACTACTATGGAGACTTTAAAGATTTTACAGTAAATGTAACGGGACCACCAAGTTGCTATGCCCCTACAAATGTTAACGGTACATCGTCTACCGCCGGTATAGTAAACATATCCTGGACAGCACCTGCATATGGAGAAACTCCTTCAGGCTATCAATATGCGGTAACTGCAACAAATACGGTTCCCACAGGTAATGGTACGTCTGTAACCAATACGGTTGCAACAAATGTAACAGTTGCAACAAACGTAACGGTATACCTTCATGTAAGGACTAATTGTGGCGGTGGCGACTTTAGCGACTGGGTAACCGTTCCCTATTATAATGGTGTTTGTATCCCGGAACCTCCTTATGTAGATGGGCAGGGTATCACAAATGTTAACATTGGCAGTATAAATAATTCTTCTCCCGGAGAATCAAATCAATATGGTAATTACTCGGCCCAGGTTGTAAATATCGGCCAGACCGTAGTGCAGCCCTTCAGGATTAGCGTTAATGTATATGCTTCATACAATGTAAAAATTTGGGTAGACTTTAATAATGACCTTGACTTTGAAGATGAAGGAGAGGTACTTTATACCGGCGTATCTGCCGATGCACTTAATGCTATTGTTCGTGGCACTATTACGATTCCGGCAAACGCCCCATTAGGCAATCATCGTTTAAGGATTGGTATTAGCGCCGGTTCCCCGCCTACCCCTTGTTCTGTTGACTATGCTGGTACGTTTGAAGATTACACCCTAAACGTAGTAGGGCCGCCTTCATGCTATATTCCTGTAGATCCTGCGGGTGTTGCAACTTCGTCGGGAGTAGCAAACTTAAGTTGGGCTGCACCTGTACTTGGAGATGCGCCGGTAGGATATGAATATTTTGTAGATACAAATAGTAGCATAGTTTCGCCTATAGGCAGCACGACAACTATTCCCGGGCAAACTGTAACAGGATATACAGGTTTTGAAGATAATGTTTATTATTACCTGCATGTAAGGTCGAAATGTGGCGAAGGAGAATTTAGCGAATGGGTTACATCTGATAAATTTAGATTCCTTGAAGGGGATACCTGCGAGAGCGCAATTAATCTGGCAACTTTAACAAGCCCTTACACATCAAGTACAGCAGGAGCAGATAACAATTTTACTCCTTATTGTAGCCAGTTTGCAGCCCCGGACCTTATCTATTCCATAGATGTACCTAATGGATATACCTTTTCTGGTGAAGCAACTGAGATTAGCTATACAGCTGTAAGCGCATTATTTTATGGAAGCTGTAATGCGCAGACGTTAATTACTTGTGAAGAAAGTACATCCGGACCCTTAACATGGGAAAACCTTACCGGAAGCACGAAAAAACTTTACTGGGCACAAGATGGAAATTTTAGTGGAGAAGGTGATTTTACATTGAGCTGGACACTAACACCGCCACTAACTTGTAATATACCAAGGGCATTAAGTGTAGATGTAACATCACTAACTACAGCAAACGTAAGCTGGACTGTGCCTAACACGGGCACACCTGTAGGGTATGAATATGCCGTAACACAATCTCAAACTGATCCTGTAACAGGCATTTTATACACAACTGCAACATCCGTTAATGGAATTGCCATTACCCCTAACGTAGACAGCTATCTCTACGTAAGGACCATATGCAGCACAGCAGACGGAAACAGCCCATGGCAAAACGTAGCATTTTTTAGTGGATATTGTGTACCAAAAAACACAAACCAACCTGCCTATTATATTACCGAAATAAGTACCACAGGCGGGGAAACGAACTTTACCAGTACTAATACAGAATTTAGTGCTTACACTAATAATACTGCCACGCACTCGGTGTCTTCTTATCCCGGCGGATCTATAACTATAAATGCTAAAACGCCAAATTCAACAGATACTTCGAGGTTTAGCGTATGGGTAGACTGGAATAATAATTTTGACTTTAGCGACACCGGAGAGAGAATGCTTAGCAGCAATTTAATAACTACACCGGCAACTGTTGGTTCACTAACAATACCTTCGGCGGCGGCACAGGGCAGTTACAGGATGAGGATAAGAAATACGCATATAGGTTCTCCGGTACCTGTATGTGGAGAAGCAGCAGGCGAAGCCGAGGATTACACATTAGTAATTACGGCGGTGCCGTCATGCCTTCCTCCTTTTAATCTTGCTATAACTCCTACAGATGCAGGTTTTGCAAATTTAAGCTGGAGTCCTTCCATATTAGGAAACCCTGCTGCATCTTACGAGTATGTGCTAAGCGCATCGCCCAATACACCTCAAGGGTCTGGCACTGTAAGTCCTTCATTTTTTGTAGGCGATGTATCCTATAATCCTTCACAGCCGGTATACTTGTTTGTTCGCAGTAATTGCGGTGGCAGCGATTTTAGTGCATGGACCGCACCGTATGCTCTGTTAGACACCAATACACCGGAGTTAGCAGCTAACAATGTTGTTATATATAAAGATGGAAGCGCCATTAGCATTACTTCTGGAAATGTTTTAATGAACGGCGTTACAATATATGATATCCGCGGAAGTAAGCTTTATAGCCAAAGCGATATTAATGGTACTGAAGTTGCGATTTCCGGATTGCAAATACAACAGCAGGTTGTTATTGTAGAGGTAAAAACAATAAACGGCATCGTTAGAAAAAGAATCGTTTTCTAGTTTAACTAAGTAGCAAACACATTTTATAATCCCTACGCCTGGCGTAGGGATTTTTTATTTCATCAATACTGAGTCGTATTGCACAATATTGAGGCAACACGCTGTAAAACAAAACATATTATAAAAATCGTCACGCAATGTCACGCTGCGTGTCACGCTTTATCCTTATTATAAAGTTAAGCCAACCTTAATTTTGTCTTAATTTTACAACGCCCGTACAGATAATATTACGTTTATACGTTAAGGATGCTTAAGGGTGTAGCAAACAAATAAAAAAACATGAAAAGAAATTACAACTTGGCAATTGCCAATCCCGGTTGCAGCCATTATGCAGACAAATGCATGCGGATTGCGAACCAATTTAAGCAAAGGCTTTTACTCACCGTAACATCAGTTGTGTTATTAGGAACAATGCAAACCTTTGCACAGGAATTATGTATCCCTCAACCTGATTTTGTAGATGGCGAAGGCATAACAAACGTAAGCATTGGTAGTATAAGTAATACCACAGGTTTAGAAACCCCTGCTTATGGTGATTACACGGCACAGGTGGTTAACCTGGGAAGAGGAGTATCATACCCTGTAAGTGTTACCGTAAAAACATTTTCTTCCTATAATGTAAAGATTTGGGTAGATTGGAATAACAATAACGTGTTTGAAACGGATGAACAGGCATTCGCAGAAGTTTCTGACAATGCGGCATCTGCTGTAGTATCAGGGAACGTCGCAGTTCCGGGTGAAGCTTCATTAGGCAACCATCGCATGAGGGTGGGTATTGCTGCTGCCTCTGTAGGGCCCGTTTTACCCTGCTACACAGGATTTGACCCCGCGGGCTATGAAGATTATACCATAAACGTTATCCCTGCGCCTACCTGCTTTATACCAGGAAGGCCCGTAGCAATTAATTTGGCACCGGGCCTTGTAAATTTTAGCTGGACGGCTCCGTCTGGAGGTACAACTCCTGCAGGATACGAGTATGCTGTCTCAACATCAAATATACCTCCGGCATCGGGTACGGCTGTTACTGCGACATCAGCTGCAGGAGTAACAGTTCCTATGGATGTTGCAGGTTATATTTTTGTAAGGTCAAATTGTGGTGGTAACTTTAGCGAATGGGTAGCCGGCACATTCTATAACGGCGTTTGCATACCGGCTCCGGACTATGTAACAGGCGACGGTATAACTAATGTCACGATTGGCACAATTAATAAAGAAACCGGTATAGAGGAAGGAAATTATGGAGATTTCTCAAATCTCTCTGTAAATGTTGGGCAGGGTGTAACTCAGTCTTTTAGTATTACATTTAGCACAGGTAGTGCTTATGAGGCTAGAATATGGGTAGACTGGAACGACGACCTTGACTTTGATGATGCGGGCGAACAGGTTTATGCAGGAACTTCTGCTAACAGGGATGTAGATGTGCTGCGCGGAACTTTTACCGTGCCCACGACAGCCTTGCTGGGTGCACATAGATTACGGGTAGGCGGAGGCTTAACATTTGGAGAAGAATTTTCCCCATGTTTAATAGGATCCTTAGCAGCTTTTGAAGACTATACAATAAATGTTACCACTCCCCCTACCTGTTTTGCACCGGTAAACCCTGTGGCAACCACTGTAGCATCGGGCGTTGCAAATCTAACCTGGACGGTTCCAACATCAGGTACCAGGCCATCAGGTTATGAGTATGCGGTTACTACAACAAATACACCTCCATCAACAAATGGCATTGCAACCACATCAACAAGCGCATTAAACGTTGCGGTAACTGCAAACGCCGTTAATTTTATACATGTAAGAACCAATTGCGGCAATGGAGACTACAGCGACTGGATTACTATATATTATTATAATGGCTTTTGCACTCCCGAGCCTAATTTTATAGATGACAGAGGGATTACAAACGTAACTATTGGCGGCATTAATAATACTCCATCGGGCGAAGTAGCATATTATAGTGACTATACTTCACAAATCGCTAATGCAGGGCAGGGAGTGTCTAAACAAATCAGCATTACGTTTAATACATCAAACCAGCCTTACACTACAAAAATATGGGTTGACTGGAATAACGACCTGGATTTTGATGATGCGGGCGAAGATGTATTTACCGGTGTCACCGGCACCACAAGTACTGCAGTTTTAAATGGTTACATCAATATACCATTAACCGCTGCGTTAGGCAATCACCGTATGAGAATTGGAGCTGCTCCTGCTAACAACAATGCCCCAACGCCTTGCTTGGTTGCTACATATGGAATGTTTCAGGATTATACCCTAAACGTTACTACACCACCGGGATGCTATACTCCTAATAATTTTGCAGTTACATCGCAAACAAGTGGCGTTGCAACAATTAGCTGGAACCCTCCGGCGCTGGGCAATTCACCTGCCGGTTATCAGTATGCGGTAACTACTACCGCAGCATTACCAACAGATAATATAACGGCTACTACTACCACGACCATTACTGGGGTTGCGGTTGTGCCAAATGCTGTAAATTACCTGCACGTAAGAACAAATTGCGGCGGCAGCAGTTTTAGTGAATGGATTACAATAACAGTATATAACGGATACTGTGTGCCGGCACCGGCATTTGTAGATGGTGATGGAATTACCAATGTTAATATTGGCAGTATTAATAATGCTACCGAAGGTCAGAATGTCTATAACGACTTCTCTTCTCAGGTCGCTAATATTGGGCAGGGTGTAACACAACAATTTAGTATTGGCCTTGCTACCGGAAATCAATATGATGTGAAAATATGGATAGACTTTAATGATGATCTTAATTTTGAAGATACTGAAGTAGTTTACAGCGGTCTTTCACCCGAAGGCTCAAGATCTGTAATAAGAAGCACTCTTAATATCCCGTTAACTGCACCATTAGGCAATCATCGCTTAAGGATAGGGGGGTCTAACGGTAATGAGGCTACGCCATGCGATATACTTTATGGAGGTGTTTATGAGGATTACACAATAAATGTTACTGCTCCGCCTACATGTTATACACCTTTAAACCCTACAGGAATAATTGTAGCACAGGGCAGGGTAAACCTAAGCTGGACTGCACCGGCACTGGGTGCTGCACCGGCAGGTTACGAATATGCCGTTACAACATCTGTTACAACTCCTGCAGAAGTTACCGCTGTAGCAGGAACAACAGTAAATAACTTTGCTCTGGCAGCAGACGATACCTATTATTACCTTCACGTAAGGTCTAACTGCGGCAACGGAGATTTTAGTGAGTGGGTAATATCTGACAGATTTAGATACCTGCGTGGCGACAATTGCGCTACTGCGGTAGATCTTGGTACGTTAACAAGCCCTTACATAGGCAATACAGAAGGGGCGGCAAATGACTACGCGCCAGAATGTGGTGGTGGTACTGCACCGGATATCTACTATTCTATTCAAGTGCCTAATGGTTATACATTAACTATTGGCGTAACTGATAGTAATTACAACTATACAGGCTCTCTGTTTTACGGTAGCTGTAGCACCCCTGTATTTTTATCATGTGCCAATAACAGCAGCGAAAACCCGAATACGGTTTATGAAAATCTAACAGGACAGGCTAAAACATTATACTGGGTTCAGGATGGATCGGATATTTCATCGGGTAATTTTACATTGAACTGGACATTAGTTCCCCCCGCTGCCTGCGACAGGCCAAGGGCATTAGACATAAACCTTACATCTTTAACTACAGCAAATATAAGCTGGAATGTTCCTAATACAGGAGCACCTACAGGTTATGAATACGCCATCAAGACATCTGAAGAAGATCCTGCAGAGGGTGATCAGGTTACTTACACAACGGCTACTTCGGCAACAGGTATTACTGTTACACCAAACGTAGACAGCTTCCTTTATGTTCGCTCGGCGTGTGGTACAGGGTCAGAACGCAGTGTATGGGTACATATTCCGTTTTTTAGCGGATACTGCGTTCCTACAAACACTATGTCTACAGAATATTACATAAGCAGCGTGACTACAACCGGTGCACAGCAAAATCTGTCTAATACAGGAACCGGCTACGATGGTTATGCTAACTATTCAGCAACTCAGGCAGTATCTACGTATGCCGGTGGTTCATTTACCATTAAGGCTACTACACCGGTTCCCACAGATACTTACTTATACAATGTGTGGATAGACTGGAACGGAAACTATGATTTTACCGATGTTAGCGAAAGAGTGGTTAATACAGCATATTTAGCTTCGCCTGCAACATTGCCAAGCATCACCGTGCCGGTAGGGACACCTTTAGGTTCGTACAGAATAAGAATACGTAATGCACATTTAGGCACATTAACTTCGCCATGCGGAGACCAGGGATATGGCGAGACAGAAGATTATACATTAAATGTAGTCCCTGCCCCTGCATGTTTTCCTCCTTATGCGCTTACAATAAATCCATCTGATGTTACTACAGCAAATATTAGCTGGAGCGCTCCGGCATTAGGTTCTGCCCCTTCAGGATACGAGTACGTATTTGGCCCGGTGGCAACTGAGCCGGCAGGGAATGGTACTTTAGTGAATGCAACTTTTGTGGGCGATTTAGAATACGACCCTGCACAGTCGGTTTACTTATTTGTACGTAGTAAATGTGGTGAGAACGAATACAGTACATGGGAACAAAGGGCTGTACTGGATACAGAAAACCCACAACTTGCGGCTAACAATGTAATAGTTTACAAAAACGGAAATGCGATAGACATTACATCTGGCACAACTGCAATAACCGCAGTTACCGTTTACGATACCCGCGGAAGGATGCTTTATAACCAAAGCAACATAAATAATACAAAAACATCTGTTACTGATATGCAAATACAGCAGCAGGTAGTTATTGTAGAGGTAACAACCACCTCAGGAAAAGTAAGTAAACGAATTGTTTTCTAATACTTTTAGAATTTTATTATTCAAAGTCCCACGCTTGTGCGTGGGACTTTTTATTTGCCTTAAAGGCTATTTCGCAACTCGCTAACTTTAACTATATTTGCCGATTAATACCTACCTTTAACGGTAAGCTTTTAGTAAGCGGTACGCCCAAAAAATTGATATACGAAGAAGATGAAGCATATTAGGAATTTTTGCATTATTGCACATATTGACCACGGAAAAAGTACCCTGGCCGACCGGTTGCTGGATGCCACCCAAACGGTAACCAAACGCGAGAGTCAGGCGCAGCTGCTTGATAATATGGATCTTGAGCGCGAACGTGGCATTACCATAAAGAGCCACGCCATACAAATGGAGTACACGTATAAAGGCCAGGAATATATACTTAACCTTATAGATACCCCGGGTCACGTAGATTTCTCATACGAAGTGTCCCGTTCTATCGCGGCCTGCGAAGGTGCACTGCTTATTGTAGATGCAGCCCAGAGCATACAGGCACAAACCATTAGTAACCTGTACCTTGCCTTAGAAAATGACCTGGAAATTATTCCGGTACTTAATAAAATAGATTTACCAAGCGCAAACCCGGAAGAGGTAAGCGATGATATTGTAGACCTTTTAGGCTGCAAGCTTGAAGATATTATTCCTGCATCGGGTAAAACAGGCCTTGGTGTAGAGGCTATACTTGCTGCGATTATCGAGCGCATTCCTGCGCCAAAAGGTAACCCGGATGAGCCTTTACAGGCATTGATATTCGACTCGGTGTACAACCCGTTTCGTGGTATCGAGGTTATTTTCCGTATTATAAACGGATCTATAACTAAAGGCCAGAAAATTAAATTTATGGCTACCGGCAACGAATACTATGCCGATGAAATAGGTACACTAAAGCTAAACCAGGTTCCTAAGCAAATTGTGAGCGCGGGCGATGTGGGTTACTTAATTTCAGGCATCAAGGAAGCTAAAGAGGTAAAAGTAGGTGATACCCTTACCGATGCCAAGAACCCTACCCAAAACATGGTAAGTGGTTTTGAAGATGTAAAACCAATGGTATTTGCCGGTATTTACCCAGTAGACACAGAGGATTATGAAGAGCTGCGTAACTCTATGGAAAAACTGCAGCTTAACGATGCCTCATTGGTATTTACCGCCGAAAGTTCTGCTGCCCTTGGCTTTGGTTTCCGTTGCGGATTTTTAGGAATGCTGCACATGGAAATTATCCAGGAGCGTTTAGAGCGGGAGTTCGATATGACGGTTATCACTACGGTGCCCAACGTTTCGTACCATGCGTTTACGAAGAAAGATCCGGATAAAATACTTATTGTAAACAACCCGAGCGATTTGCCTGAGCCATCTAAGCTTAGCCACGTAGAGGAGCCTTATATTAAAGCTACCATAATTACCAAAGCCGACTTTGTAGGTAACGTAATGGGCTTATGTATCGAAAAACGAGGGTTGATTACTAACCAAACGTACCTGACTACAGAGCGTGTAGAACTTAATTTTGATATGCCGCTTGCCGAGATTGTATTCGACTTTTACGACAGGCTTAAAACGGTATCTAAAGGCTACGCCTCTTTTGACTACTCTCCTATTGGGATGCGTACCTCAAAACTTGTACGCCTTGATGTATTACTTAATGCGCAGCCGGTAGATGCACTGTCTGCCCTTATACACGAGGATAATGCCTACAACATAGGTAAAAAAATGTGCGAAAAGTTAAAAGAGCTTATACCACGCCAGCAGTTTGATATTCCTATTCAGGCTGCTATTGGGGTAAAAGTTATAAGCCGTGAAACGGTTAAGGCATTACGTAAAGACGTTACCGCAAAATGTTATGGTGGAGATATATCGCGTAAACGTAAGCTTCTTGAAAAACAGAAAAAAGGTAAGAAGCGTATGCGCCAGGTAGGTAATGTGGAAATTCCGCAAGAAGCCTTTATGGCGGTGCTTAAGCTTAATGATTAAAGTTTAGATTTTTAGATATAAGACGATAGATATTAGATCCCGCTTTTGGCGGGATTTTTTGTAGATTTATATCATGGAAACAATTACAGGTGAGAAATTTGAGGAACTGCTTAAAGAACAGTTACAAATTTTTAATAAAATAATTGAGTTTGATAATGATTTTATCTTAGACATTCGTTCATTTCAAAAATTTCAAATAACCGATTGTAAGTTTATTAATAAAGCTTTAAAAATAAAAGATAGTTCAACTTCAAATTCAGAACAAAGATTTGATATTTTAAATAATAAAGTTATTGATATAGAAAATTGCGAGTTTCTATATTTAGAAATTACTCAATATAATGATGATCTTTTTTTAAAAAATAACATATTCCATAATTTTAAAATCTCAAATTGCACTCTGTTTGATTTTATATTTTCCTCAAATACAATAAAAAAAGAGTTTGTAATTCATACATCCAGAATAATTAAGGATACTTTATTGTATGGAAATATTTTTAACGATAAGAGTGAACTCTCTATAATTGAGAGCAAATTCAATAATAAAATAGCTATCGGGGAATCAAATTTGCATAACCTTTACCTATATGATAGCGAATTTGATTCGCTGAAATTTAACGATAACACCGTAAACACGAATAGTTTTTTCAATATTGCTAATTGCGTTTTCGTTAAATCAAGCTTTAGCGACAGCGATTTTGCCCGCTATACTATCTTAGATAACTGTACCTTTACCGAAACCGCAGTCTTTGTAAAAAACGGCAATTTAATTCACACTGAATTTCAATTTCGTGATTGTAAATTTGAAAAGTCATTACACTTTAATCAGTCAGCAATAAGGGAAATTAAAATTTATAATTGTTTTTTTAAAGATATTGCTTCGTTTCAAAATTCCTATTTTTTACAGATTTCAATTGATAAAACGATATTTGACAAACTTGTTTTATTTGATGATTTAAATATTGGAAACATTAATCAGTGTGATAGAAAAACGTTAAGAAATATCAAACAACAACTTCAAAAAGCGGATAATAAAATCGATTATAACCGTTTTAGAAATTATGAACTTAATGCATATTATCAGGAATTAGGATGGGGATGGAAAAGTGGTTTCAAAGATAAATTCATTTTATTTGCAACGAAAATTTCTACAGGTTTTGACCACAGTTGGAGACGGGCATTAGGTTTTACTTTAGGATTTGGCTTACTGTTTTATTCTTTTTTTTTCATTTCTGTAAATCATCATTTAGAGTGGGATTTATCTAATTGGAGAGAATATGGAACAGGATATTTTAGGTTTCTTATAGTAACGGACTTCTATAGTCCATTAACAAATGGAAGAGAATACATAAGCAACACTAATTTTTTAGGCTGGATTGTTTTTATCCTCGGCAAAATTTTCATCGCCTTTGGTATCTACGAAATGATACAAGCCTTCCGTAAGTTTAAAGCCTGACTGTAGTTTTTCCTGCAAGGTTTTTAAAACCTTGTAGGTCTGAAGAAATAAACCTACAAGGTCTCAAAGACCTTGCAGGTTGTCACGATGTTAAATTCTAATAACTACCCTTAACATCCTCTCCTCCTCTCACATTTATCCGTAACTTTTCGTAAATAAAAAACCATGCCTAAAACAGCTATTATACTTGGTGCCAGTGGTGCTACGGGAAGCGAACTCCTGCAACTCCTCCTGGCCGACAGCCGCTACAGTAAAATCAAGCTCTTTGTAAGGAAAAGCCTTAACATGGCAAATCCTAAAATAGAAGAACACGTTATAGACCTGCTACAGCTTGAAAAGTATGCTGCTGATTTTACTGCCGATGAAGTGTATTGCTGCATAGGCACTACCAAAGCCAAAATGCCTGATAGAGACGAGTACCATAAAATAGATTTCGGGATTCCTGTAACAGCAGCGAAGCTGGCTAACGCTAATGGTATTGGTACGTATATTGTTGTTTCGGCAGTAGGCGCCAATAAAAATAGCAGTATTTTTTACAGCCGCACTAAAGGCAAGATGCAGGAAGCGGTACAACAACAAAGCATTCCAAACACTTTTATTTTACAGCCATCGCTTATTGTAGCCCGCCGTAAAGAATCGCGTATCATGGAGCAATTATTTATTGGAGTCTGGAAGTTGGTCAACCCTTTACTTTGGGGTGGGGCGGCAAAATACAAAAGCGTTACTGCTGTCAATATAGCAAAGGCTATGGTTTGGCTCGCAAACAACAACTACCCTGATGTTATTGTAACAAGCGACAAAATAAATGATCTAGCTGTAAAGCAGTAAAATCTAAACTACTGTCGGTTTGTAGATAGTTACTTTCCAAAACTTTGTAACTTTGTCCTCTGTACTTGCTCAACCAATGGACGACTCCACAAAAAAATTCGACCGTACCCTCGCCATACTAACCCAGCTGCAATCTAAAAAGATTGTGCGGGCGCAGGAACTGGCAGAGCGTTTTGGCGTGAGCCTGCGTACCATTTATCGCGACATGCGCTCGCTCGAAGCTTCGGGGGTACCATTATATGGCGAGGCCGGCACAGGTTACTCGCTGGTAGATGGCTATAAACTTCCGCCGGTTATGTTTACCCGGGAGGAAGCCGCAAGCTTTATTGCTGCCGAGAAACTGGTTCAGAAATTTACCGATAAGGCACTCGGCGGATCGTACAATAGTGCCATGTACAAAATTAAGTCGATCTTAAAAAATACCGATAAGGACTGGCTGCAGCATATTGAGGAAAATGTACTGATGCAGCAAACCACTGCCCTTGCCCCCGACCCCGTCTCTAATGTGCTTGCCGAATTATTAAAGAGCATTGCATCTAAGTGCTGTATCACCTTACACTATCAGGCTATGGATGCTCAGGATATAAGCAAACGCCTTATTGAGCCGGTAGGTGTTTTTCATGATTACAGCAATTGGTACGTTGTTGGTTTTTGTCATTTGCGCAGTGACTACAGGCAGTTTCGCACCGATCGTATTTTTAACCTCGAACATACACAGCAGACCTTTACAAGGCAGCATCAGCCTTTAGAATTTTACCTTAAAAAAGACGAAAAGCAATTTGAGACAACTAAGGAGCGCATTGTAGTAGATCCTAAATTTGCCCGTTATCTTAGTACAGAAAAGTATTACCATGGCTTTATATCTGAAATAGTGACTAATGATGGTATAGAAATGCTGTTTATGGCACGCGATATAAAACAGTGGTTTCCGCGGTGGTACATGATGTATGCTGATTTTGCCACCATTATAGAGCCACAGGAGCTTATAGATACGGTAACCCAACTGATAGAAGACTACAGCAATAAACTTATAAAAAAACATCCCGAGAGCCTTTAGCCTTCGGGATGTTTTGATTTACATTAGTAACGGTCCCAAAAGAAAGGTGGCTCTATGCCTAATGCCCGCAGGTAAACATAACCTTGTGCCCTGTGGTGTATTTCGTTGTCGATAAAATAAAGAATGTTTTGGATAATGGGAAAATTATACTGTCCAAAAAGACTAAACACTTCGCCAAACTCCCCTTCATCGACACCTGCCCAGTCGGCTATTATAGTATCTGTAGCGGCATCCCATGCATTTAAATATGCTATTTTGGTTGTATACGTGTGCGGTTCTTCATTAAAAGGCTCGGTATTTCGGTCTACGATAGCTTTAAGGCCAGGTGCTTCCATAGCCAGAAGTTCAGTCACAAGCTTCGCGAATGGCCTCATGCCTCCCACTGAAAATTCGAAGAAATCTTTCTCCGGGAATTTATCAATTACCTTTCGTGTTAGGGCGCGGTGGCCGGTCCAATGATTTAGTAATTCCTGTTTACTGATAACCTGGGTTGTTGTTTCCATAATAAATTGCTGTTATTGATTTATACAGCAAATGTACCTGGGGGTTATGACAACAGTATGTCAGCAGGGAATTGAAAAAGCAAATTATTTTTAAAACGGCGAGGTTTTATTTAATGATCGCCTACCTCAGATGCAGGAACAGTTTTTCTGAAATTAGGAAAGAAGAATGAGCTGGGCTTTTGCTTAAAGTATTTCCAAATGGCTTTAGCAATAGGGCCAAGCTCGGTCATTGGTATATTTCGGGAACGGAACGCCAATCCTAACGACAAGCCAAAGCTCACCATAAAATTGACTAACCCTATGATGCCTATGCCAAATACACCCCATACAATCATATCTGTAGATACATTATAATTCGCGCCATAAAGCCCCAGAGCCAGGTTACCACTTGCAAAGGTAATGTGCCGCACGTCGAGGTCTAACCCTAAAAAGACGCCAATAGACGCCGTAGTACCCATAAAGACACCAAACCAAAAGTTAGATACGATACCCGCCCACTTACTCTCAAATAACCTGGCAAGTTTTTGTGCCCGTACGCGCCCGAAGCTCTTTTTAAGCAACGGATGCTCCTGTATGCGGTAATACACATGACGGTATTTATCCCGGTTAGCAACGCTACCCGCAATAATACCGGAAAGAAACAGGAACACACCTGCAATAGCAGCATGTAAAATTGCCGGAGATTCTATCGGGTTGAGATCTTCGATCAGGTGGTACCACTTAGTAAGCGCGAGGTTGTAATGAAACATCATGTCTATAGCCCAAATGCCAAGTAATGCAACAGGAAACGCGATGATAACATTACCAACAAAGGCTATAAACTGTGAGCGGAATACCCGTGCGAAAAATTCAGCGAATGCCTCATGTTCCTCAGCTTTACCTGCTTTCTGCTTTTTACGGCCTGCTTCGAGCGCACGAACCAATGCCGCAGCTGTCATGGCAGGCTGCTTTGTTGCCAATGTAAAGCCAAGTACATAAATGGCAATAAAACCTAACGCATAGTTCATGCTGTAAAAAAAAGCATGCCCAAAGGCACTGGTATCCATTTTAGACAAAAACACTTTTATGATACAGAGTATGCCTACTATAAGTCCGCCACCCGAGGCATTCCAAAACATGCGAAAGTATTCCCTACGGTCTTTTGTAATGTAATGTTCACCGGTATCTGCGGTATGCTGGGTAATTTCGTATGACAGTAATTGCGTACTCTCGTTAATCAGCTTGCGTACATTATTCTTATCGCAATTATAAGTTACCAACTTAACCGCAAGCTCTATGGTATCTTTTTTGGCGCCATCTGTTTCATCTATAACCAGTAAAGGCAACAATACTGCGAGGCGTTCTAATTGCTGACGTATGCGCAGCAGGCTCTGGTTTACCCGTAAAGATATTCCGTGCTTTGCACTGTTTTTAAAAGCCAGTTTTACATAAGCAGCGCAATGCGAACGAAGTACTAATATCTGGCGGTAGCCAATGTCATCGGGCGATACGTACTTCCGGTTCTCTTCAAGCAGCTTATCTGACATTACGCCAAATTCCTTTTGAATTGCTAAAAAAGGACTCTCGCGGTTCTCATATTCCGGAACCATCTGTATTACTTCGCTTTCCAGCGCGCGGCCGGCAATACGATGTATAAGCACCTCCATGGCAAAGATTAGTTCGGCTAAAGGGCTGCGGGATTCGGTCGATGCGTATAACGAACGGAACTTTAGCATATCAAAAAGCTGCTCCAGTTGTCCCTGAGGTATTTTTTGTATCCATTGCGGGTCAGAACGCACATAAAATACTTGGTTAAGAACGTATTCTAAAGTGTCTTTTTGCGGCTGATCGGGTATAAGCTTGGCGAACATCCGTTTGCGCACTTCAAAGAAAAATACGGCATCGGTAAGAATACCTGCATCTGTAAGTATGTGGCTGAATTTTTTATTTTTAAGGATGCCCTTTACATAAAGCGAAAGGCCCATACAATAACGCTCGTTGATTTGTAATAACTGAATGAGTTCTGTTAAGTCAACCTTAGGCATTATTTTGTACCCACGTGGCCTGATGATCTCAACTAGTTCGGCAAGCAGGTCGGTCTCATCGGCTTTGTATTCCCAAAGGCTATTTTCATCAAAATTTAATTTGAAGAATTCGGGCAGTGTAATAGCAGCTTTAGTTTTACGGAACTTCATTGGCAGGAAAGGGGCTTAATCTGTAAAAATACAAATAGAAGTTCGGGAAACCTTATGGTTTGATTACTTTAGTATAGGTTTAGGAGAAATTTATGTACTAATGTAGTAGCAGCAATATGTATAATTATCGCATCCAACCTTCAATCCTATAATTTTTTTGGAGTAGCTTATAGTCTTTCCCAGTTTGCGGTTTAAACCACATTTCTAAACGTGCACCATAGGGGTATCCCCAATCTCCTTCATTAATAGTAAATTCGCGACTGTAGACACTAAGGCTATCAGAATTTATTTTAATAGCTGATCGTTGTTTTAGTCTTTCTGCAGATAGGGGGTCATTCTGAGTTATCTCAAATGCTTTTAGATAAATAGTACCCCTTTCTTTTGGCTTAATCCATACATAGTATTTGTAAATACCAGGTTGAGAAGAATTGACAAGTATAAATTTTAAGTTATAGGCTTCAGATTTCTTTACTGCAATTTCCTCTTCACCACCATCTTCCTCTAAGCCTACAGGTATTTCTAATTTAACATTTTGAGGCAAGTCTAGGGAGTTAGCATAAAAATCGTCGGGAAAAAATAAAACAAAGAACCCAAAAACAACATAAAAACCGCTTACAAGTGCTAATTGTGCTAAGCCTGTCAGCCATCTTAATCTAATAAAATGGACCATGGCAGAGATTAAAATTGACACCTCACACAGCAAAATGCAAAACAAAGTGATTTCTACAAAAGGTTCACGCCTAATAACAGTAATTGCAGCGATATAAAGAAATAAAGAAGTTAATAAACCTATAATACTCGGCCACCATTTGGTAAAGTAATTTGTAATGCGTTGCATCATGTATATTTGTTATCGTGAATCAGGTTTGAATAAACACATATAAAAATACAAAATCTTCTACCCACAATTCCGTAACTTGCCATTACATTTTTACATAAATATGATAGAGACAGAACGTAAGTTTTTAGTACTTAACGATAGCTACAAGCAACAGGCTTATGTACAAAAACGCATTACACAAGGCTACTTAAGTTCAGTGCCCGAACGTACTGTGCGTGTTCGTACCAAGGACGATCAGGGATTTTTAACCATAAAAGGTACAAGCAACGAGAGTGGTACGAGCCGTATGGAATGGGAAAAAGAAATAGCTATAGCCGATGCCGTGCAGCTTCTTGCCCTATGTGAAAAAGGTGCTATAGATAAAATAAGGCATGAAGTAAAAGTTGGCAGTCACACCTATGAAGTAGATGAATTTTTTGGCGACAATGCAGGACTTGTGGTTGCAGAAATTGAATTGGAAGATGAGCATGAGGAGTTTATAAAACCCGAATGGCTGGGTGAAGAAGTTACCGGCTTAGAACAATACTATAACGCTTACCTAAGCCGTAATCCTTATAACACATGGCAATAAGCGACTTTGTATATGACGTGATCATTATAGGAGGAGGCCCTATTGGGTTAGCATGTGCTATAGAAGCCCAGGAAAAAGGCCTAAGTTATGCTATATTAGAAAAAGGCGCTCTTGTTAATAGCCTGTTTAATTACCCGCTGTACATGACTTTTTTTTCAACAGCTGAAAAGTTGGAAATAGGAAACGTTCCTTTTAGCTGTATTGCTCCTAAACCCGGACGCCAGGAAGCACTTGAGTATTATCGTAATGTTCACAAGCATTTTAATCTGAATATAAAGATGTTCGAAAGGGTTATTTCGGTAAATAAGCAGGAGTCGGGTAATTTTATACTTCATTCAGATAAAAGTTGGTATAATTCCCGCAACGTTGTTATTGCAACCGGTTTTTATGACATCCCTGTTTATATGGATGTTTTGGGCGAAAAGCTGCCTAAAGTGCGTCACTATTATAAAGAAGCCCACGAATATGCCTTTAGCAAAGTGGTGGTTGTGGGTGCTAATAACTCATCTGTAGATGCTGCATTAGAATGTTTTAGAAAAGGGGCTGATGTAACTATGGTTATTCGCCGTGACCAAATAAACGACCGTGTAAAATATTGGGTAAAACCCGATATAGAGAACCGTATTGCCGAGGGGAGTATTAAGGCGTATTTTTATTCGTCTATTACAGAGATCAGGGAAGGCGAAGTAGATATTTTTACACCAGACGGCAATGTGACATTAGAAAACGACTTTGTACTGGCACTAACGGGATACAGGCCGGATATAGAATTTTTACAAAAAGCCGGGGTCAATATAAGCGATGGCTTAGAATGCACACCTCAATATAATCCTCACACTATGGAAACCAATGTGGCAGGACTATACCTTGCAGGCGTAGTTTGCGGAGGGATGGAAACCCACAAATGGTTTATAGAAAACTCAAGGATACATGCCGATATGATAGTAAACAACATTGTTGCAAAATCTAATTAACTAAAAATCTGAATATATTATACAAAAAGGCCTCACATTACTGTGAGGCCTTTTGTTTTTCCTTGTATAGAGTCTGCCCATGATTAAGATATCTGCGCAGTCTGTCAAGAACAGTGTTAACTATTCAGTAACGCGAACATTAACTGCTGTTAAACCTTTTTTACCGTTTTCTACTTCGTATTCAACTGAATCGTTTTCTCTAACCTGATCTTCAAGTAATCCTGAAATGTGAAAAAACACATCTGCATTACCGTTAGACGGTACAATAAATCCAAATCCTTTTGCTTCGTTGAAGAACTTTACTTTTCCTGATTCCATAATATATATTAATTACCGGCAAAAGTGTAACAATTAAATGATTAAACCGCATGTTTGGTCAATTATTTTTTAGCTAAATGCAAAATAGTTCGATTTTATTGCGTTTATGGGGCATTTTTACCGCAAAAATACACTATAACAAATCATTGCTTCATAATGATTTGAGATTCTAAACCATTCTAAGATATTTTGAAATATTATACTGGGACCAAATCACTTGAATAATGTAAGATGCTCAATCTCACCATTGTGTTACGAATCATGATGATTGAGAAGAGGAAATTGTCACAATAATTATTGTATCGTTAGGATTCTTACTAATTTAGATCATTCAAAAATCATAATAGATGAAAAACATTTTCCTGTCCGTCCTGTTACTTATTACTACAGCTTTTGCACTCGCCCAAAAGGAAGAAATGCACTGGCTAAATCAGCCTAAGAAATTTAACGGCAATGCTAAAAAGCTTACGTTTACTGTAGAACCCGGTACCGATTTCTGGCAGGTTACACATTACGGCTTTAACCGCGACAACGGCCCATTTAATTATGCAGAGGTAGATGGCGACTTTGAAGTGAGTGTAAAAGTAACGGGCAGTTATAACGAGCTGTTTCATCAGGCGGGATTAATGATACGCATTGATGAGAAGAACTGGATAAAGACAGGGATAGAGTTTGTAGATGGCAAGCAGAATGTAAGCGCCGTAGTAACGAGAAATGTGTCCGACTGGTCGGTTATTACGCGAAGCGACAGCCCTAAATCAGTTTGGCTAAAACTATTACGGAAAGGCGACTACGCAGAAATAAAATATTCGTTTGATGGGAAAAATTATGAGATGCTTCGCCTGGCCTATTTTCCGCCAAATGTAAAAGTGCAGGTAGGTATGGTTGCCGCCGCTCCCGGTAAACTAAGTTTTCCTGTAACTTTTGAAAATTTTGAAATTAAGAAAGCCGAGTAAAACAAGCTGCAATCGTTTATAATAAAAGCCTGCATAGTACTGATACCATGCAGGCTTTTATATTTATTATCGTGACTACTTTACTAAATGAAGTTCATTGAGTAACGTAGTGATAAAACTCAATTCTTCTTTATTAAGCTTAACATCTACCGCCCTTGCATTTTGTACCGACTGCTCAGCATTTCTTGCACCGGCCAGAGCGATGGTTATAGCAGGTTGCTCAATAGTCCATCTAAGTACTAATTGAGACAGTGTTGCATTTTTCTCAGCCGCAAGCGGACGCAACTTATCTAAATACTCATTCGTACGCTTTAGGTTCTCATCCTTAAAAAAGTGAAGATTCGCGCGGTGATCACCTTCTTCAAACTTATAACCCGGTTTCATTTTTCCTGTTAGCAGGCCTCTTTCTAACGGGCTATAGGCAATTATAGATTTTACTGCTTCCAGCGAATAGGGAACAAGCTCTGTTTCAATATCGCGCTTTACCATGCTGTACGGCACCTGATCACTTATTATATCTACATATTTATTAGCTTCCGCCACCTGATCTGCACTATAGTTGCAAACACCGGCATAACGCACTTTACCCTGCTGTATCAATTCGGCAACGGCTTCCATACTTTCCTGAATAGGAGTGGTAACATCCGGCCAGTGTATTTGATACAGGTCAATATAATCGGTCTTTAACCTGCGCAGGCTGTCTTCACATTCTTTAATGATACTTTCACGGCCGGCATACTTATAGACATCTATGTCATTGCCGCTATTGTCTTTGCTCTTCATGGCAAGTGTACCCTTGGCAAGGTCCCAGCGCATACCATATTTTGTTATGATCTGCACTTTATCGCGTGCAATGCCTTCAAGTGCTTCAGCTACTATTTCTTCACTGTCGCCTTGTCCGTAAATCGGCGCGGTATCTATAGACGTAACGCCCTCATCGTATGATTTGCGAATGGCATCTATAGAACCACTGCGTTCTGTTCCTCCCCACATCCACCCTCCGGCAGCCCATGCACCAAAGGTTATTACTGATAACTCAAGATCAGAATTTCCAATTTTCCTGTATTCCATTTTTATTTAGTTTTCAGTCTTAGTCCCAGTAACCAGTAGCTGCATCAGAACTAAGATTATTATTTATTTTATATTAGTGTAGTGTCTGTTTTATGTGATTGGATAAAACTCCTGTAAACTGCGGCCAAAAGCTGATCATTACTCTATTGCTTTTACTTTGTTTACTAAAAAGGCAATCCCAACTCCAAATATTCCTATAAGGGCAAACGACATTTTAAGTCCCACAGCGTGTGCTATATAGCCAATAACCGGTGGACCAATTAAAAAGCCAAGGAAACTCACGCTCGATACTGCAGTAAGAGCCTTACTTGGCTCAATGCCGGGCGTTCTGCCTGCTATGCTGTACACACCGGGAACCACGGTACTCACGCCCAATCCTACCAGCATGAAGCCAATTGCCGACGGAATTATGTACGGCAAAAATACGGCCAGGTACATACCGCCTGATATTAAAACACCGCTAACCTGTAGTACTCTTTTACGCCCAAAACGGGCAGTAACCTTATCTCCTATGAAACGGCCTGTCGCCATCATGATCATAAAAGAAGTGTACCCAAGTACCACGAGTGATTCCGGTGCTTTTATAACCTCTTTAAAATAGACCCCGCTCCAGTCGAACATGATGCCTTCACTTACCATACTGCAAAAACCAATAATGCCAAGCCATACCAGTGCCGGATTAAGTGCAGGGAACAAACTCCTTTTACTTTCTGCTTCTGCTGCTTTTGGTTTGGCAGGCCTTGTTTTTACAAGGTGTTTGTAATTAAGGGCAATAACAATATAGAGCAACACCGCCACTATCATAAAATGAATACGGGGTGGCAGTTTAAGGCTCATCATTAACAGTCCTATAAGCGCGCCGGTAAAACCGGCGAGGCTCCATGCACCGTGAAACGACGACATAATGGGCCTTTTAAAAATACCCTCGGTTAGTAAGCCCTGGGTATTTACAGATATATTCGTAAAGTTGCTAAATACCCCAAAAAAGAATAGTGAAAGCATGAGGTGCCAACGTTCTGTACCAAAACCTAATGATACCATAGCAGCTATATACATAACGATACCTGCAACAACGGTGTTGCTGCTGCCATATTTTACCACTATACGTGCAGAAAACGGCATCATGAGCAATTGTCCGCAGGGGATAGAGAACAATACAGTACCAAGGTCGGCTTCACTTAGATGCAATGCCGCTTTAATGGTAGGTATGCGACTGGCCCACGTGGCAAAGGTGAGCCCCATAGTAAAATAAAATAGCGACACAGCCAGTCGCATGCGAATTAAGTAGCTATGCTTGGCTTCTTTGTACGCTTTAAGCGGTTTGCGTACCTTCCGCGACAGGTTTATCTCGGTATCCATAGTTTCAAATATACTATACCCTTACTTTTTTAAAAACTCTTTAAACGGGCCTATAAATTCATCATAAGCCTCTATATGTGGCAAATGTCCCACATTATCTATTTCTGTTAATTCAGCATGTTTGATCTTTTTTTTAGTTTGCCGGCCCAGAACAGGATAGTTACCCAGTTTCTCCTGAACGTCTTTTGGCGCTTTGGCTTTCCCCAAGGCGGTGCGGTCGGCCTGCCCAATGATGAGGAGTACCGGCATGTTAAGGTTTTCGAACTCGTACACTACGGGTTGGGTAAAGATCATATCATATGTTAGCGCAGCATTCTTTGCAATTACCGGGTAATCTTTATTCAATGTCCATCCTGCCAAAATGTTAAGCCATTTGTTGTAATCATATCGCCAGGTCATATGGAAGTAATTAGCAATTTGGTAGCTTTTTAAGGATTCATAATCCTGTTTTATTTCGCTTTCATACCAGTCGTCAACACTCTGGTACGGCACTACAGTTTTCCAGTCTTCTAACCCAATAGGATTTTCAAGAACAAGTTTTTCTACCATGTCCGGATACATCAATGCAAAGCGGGTAGCAAGCATGCCGCCCATAGAGTGGCCAAGCAGGTATATTTTAGATACCTTAAGTTCGTCTAAAACTGCTTTGGTATTTTGTGCCAGCAACTGGAATGTATATTGAATGTTCGTCGGCTTGGATGATTTACCGAAGCCTATCTGGTCGGGCATGATAACGAGGTACCCATCTTTAGACAGGTCTTTTGCAGTTTGCTCCCAATAGGCGGCGCAAAAGTTCTTACCATGAAAAAGTACTACCGTTTTACCATTAGGTTTAGCAGGCTGTAAATTCATATAGGCCATAGTCAGCTTTTGCCCCTGAATATTGAGGCTGATATCTTTCACCGGGAACGGATATTTAATATTCTCCAGCATTAACCCGGAAGCCTCCAGTGGTTTCTCCTGAGCCCAGGAAGCGACCCCTGCTGTGAAAAGTATAATGGCTATAATTTGTTTCATATATTAAAAATAAGCAACACAGTTATAAGGTAATTATCTTCTATTATCATTTAATAATTTTTTATGACGTCAGGTGCCAGTATTCGGCCACGCCGCCCTCTTTACCCAGTACAGGGTCGGTTTCAGGAAGCGGTACCGATGCAATACGTTCATCAGCATTAGGACGTTCGCCCTCTTTACCCGTCATCAGGTCATAGCCTTTACCATCGGGATAAGCACCTATCACGGCAAAATCATCTGACTGTGATATCTTCTTATGTCCTACTCCGGCAGGTATTACAACAACATCTCTGGCGGTGACTGTAATTTTCTCGCCCTCTTCACCACCCAAATGCAATTCTGCTGATCCTGCATATACTCCCACCACTTCATGCGTTATGCTGTGGTAATGATGGTAAGGATAGACACCATTGCGCCATGAGTTTGTCCAGTTGTGGCTTGCAAATGTTTCCTCCATTACATCGTCCAGGCTGTCGCCAACGGGAAATGCAAACTTATACACCAACAAGGGCAACCTATTGTTAGGGATAATACCGTTGTCTTTAAAATAATAAGTTTGTATATCCATGGGTTTATTTTTGAATTTCCTCTCAATGGCAGAGAGGCGGTTGGCAGATAGACAGTCGGGCAACTATAGTTAATGTTACTCGTTCCCGTTTTGAGAGTCCTGATACACTTCCGGGTTAACACATTCCAAAAGTTTTTCTCCCTTAAATGCTGCTATAACATTTTTAGAAGCGAGTACAGCCATAGCGTCCCTTGTTTCCTGTACAGCTGAACCTATATGTGGAAGCACAGATACGTTAGGCATATCTAACAGTTCATTGTCTTTGTCCATTGGTTCCGGATTTGTAACGTCCAGTCCCGCGCCCCAAATCGTTTCGTTCGTTAATGCGTCCTTCAGGTCGGCCTCATTATGAATGCCTCCTCGTGCCGTATTGATAAAAATAGCATTAGGTTTCATTTGCGCAAAGGCATCTTTATTGAAGATATCCTTTAATTCATCAGTTAAATTAGCATGCACAGATATTACATCGCTTTGACGCAGCAGTTCTTCGAATGAAACTTTTTTAGCACCAAGTTCTTTTTCAGCAAGTTCATTATTACTTCGGTTGTGATAGATAATGTTCATTCCGTACGCATTTTTACACAGCTTTGCCATCTCGAAACCTATGTTGCCAAGACCTAATATACCAAGGGTTTTACCGTGAATATCAATACCTAAATGCGCGGTAGGCGAAAAGAAATCCCAGTCGCCTCTCGCAATCCTCTTATGATGGTAAAATGCTTTTCGGGATGTGGCAAGCAATAACAAAAATGCCGTATCGGCAGTAGCTTTGCTCAGCACATCCGGCGTATGCCCTATAGGAATCCTAAACTTTGTCGCGGCAGCAATATCTACATTGTCATACCCAACAGAGAACAACGATATTACTTTTAAATGGCTGCAGGCTTCTAAAAAAGAAGTATCTACTTCCCTGCGGCCGGAAAGGATAAGTCCGTCTGCATCTTTGCATTGGTCTATAAGTTCTTCCTGTGTAAGTTCCCTATCCTCGTTCCACTGCGTTATTTCATAACCTTCAGCTTCTAAAAGGTCTATACCTGCTTGTGGCATTTGTCTTGATGTAAATACTTTCATAAGATTTGGCAGCCTCACCCCCAGCCCCTCTCCAAAGGAGAGGGAGCCGAGTAAGTAGCTATATTATAGTTAACAGCATTGTTTTAAGTATGAGTATAGTTGCCCCCTCTACTTTGGAGAGGGTTGGGGTGAGGCTCTTACCAGGCGCTTTCCTGAGTTAATAATTCAATTTCATGGGCTGTCATAGCAAGGTCGGGTGCCTGAATAATGCTTTGCAGCTGCTCTATACTTGTTGCACTTACTATAGGTGCAGTTACAGATGGGCGATGTATAAGCCATGCCAGCGAAACTGTGGCAGGATTAGAATTCAGCGTCTTAGAAACTTCGTCTAATACTGCCAAAATTTTAAAACCACGTTCGTTAAAGTGCTTATCCATATCGCCACCACGAGCACTTTTGCCAAGGTCGTCCTTAGTGCGGTACTTACCGGTAAGGAATCCGCTGGCAAGCGAAAAATAGGTTATTACACCAAGGCTGTTACCCAGGCAAAGCGGCTCTAATCCATTCTCAAACTTTTCTCTTTCGTATAAATTATATTCCGGCTGAAATGTCTGGTACATTGGGAGCCCATTTGCAGCGCCAATCTCTAAAGACTCCCTAAGGCGGTCCGGGGTAAGATTTGATGCCCCAATATGGCGCACTTTTCCCTCTTTTATTAACTGGTCATAGGCATCAAGGGTTTCCTCTATAGGCGTGCTTTCATCATCAAAGTGTGTCTGATACAAATCTATATGATCAATCTGAAGCCTTTTTAACGAGTCTTCGGCAGCCTGTAAAATATATTTTTTAGATAAGCCCTTTTTACCATTGCCCATATCGCTGCCCACTTTTGTAGCAATAATAACATCGTTACGGTTCTTATTCTTTTTTAGCCAGTTACCTATAATGGTTTCCGATTCTCCTCCCTCATTCCCGGGGTTCCAGCGCGAGTAAACATCAGCCGTATCTATAAAATTAAAGCCAGCACCGGTAAAGGCATCCAGTATTTCAAAGGATTTCTTTTCATCAATTGTCCAGCCAAATACATTGCCCCCAAAGGCTACAGGGTACACATGTAGATCGGTAGTTCCTAATTGTCTTTTTTCCATGACAGTAATTTGTATTATAAATTAATTACCCGTTTTTGGGTACTGCTGATTATCGCAGCATCTATTATTTTCATTACCCGCAGGCCATCTTCGGCAGTAACGGGTTCTGGTGTATCTTCTGTAATCGATATGTATAGTCCGTCAAACAAATCATAATAATTGCCCTGCAGTGTGGGTATGGTTTTCTTTATTACTTCACCGTTTGCTTCAGTATGCAACAATCCTGATTTTTCAGTCGGTTCGGTACCCCAATCGGTTAAATTAGGTTTGGCACCTGTTTTTAAGGTATCTTCCTGTACATCTCCACGCGCTTTGAAAAAACTTCCGTTTCGTCCCTGAATTATATAAGCCGGCAATTGCTCCCTGTTAAAAAAGCCGGCATGCAGGTGAACGCGCTTATCCGGATAATACAGTGTAATATCTATATTGTCATCTACCTGTGAGTTCTCTCGTAACGTTCTAACATCTGCCGATACAGCTTCGGGATATCCAAAAAGGTATATAGCCTGATCTATGATGTGAGGTCCAAGATCTTTTAGCACCCCTGCACCGGCATTATTGCCTTCTTTCCATGCCTTAGGGCTAAGTTTTGGGTTATAGCGGTCAAACCTGATGCCTGCTTCCACTACTTCTCCTAATAAATTTTGGTTAAGTACACTTTTTACCGTTTTAAGATCAGAATCCCAACGCCTGTTCTGAAAAACGGCGAGTTTTAGTCCTTTGTCTTTAGCAAGGTTCATTAATTCTTCTGCTTCGGCAGCTGTTGTGGTAAATGCTTTTTCTACAAGTGCGTGTTTGCCCGCTTCCAAAACCTTCTTCGCAAATTCAAAGTGGGTATCTACCGGTGTGTTTACTACTACAAGGTCGGCATCGCTTGATAAAACCTCTTCTAAACTTGCATAGCTTTTAACATCAGGATAATCCTGTTGTATGAGCTGCTTGCTGCGCTCCCAGCTTCCTAAAAGCTCAAAGCCTGCATGCAATTGCAAAAAGGGGGCGTGGAAGACTTTCCCCGACATGCCGTATGAAAGCAGTGCTGTTTTTATTATTTTTTGCATCGTTCAACTATTTTCATTTGCAGCCTTAGAGACACAAATGATGTATATATTATTTGACTTTTACTATAATAAGCTACTCGTGTGTTTTTAGAATGCCCTTCCTTGTTTTTGCATTGCCCTCTCATATTGTTTAGGCCAAAGCACATTTGCATCGAGTTCGTGTGCAAACCTTAATGGCAAGTTAGGATCGCGTAGTGACTCACGGGCGAATAGCACCAAATCAGCCTCGCCGTTTTTAATAATATCCTCGGCTTGTTTAGCCTCGGTTATAAGTCCCACAGCGCCGGTTAACAAACCGGATTCTTGCTTAACGCGAATTGCAATAGGTACCTGATAGCCTGGGGCTACCGGAATTTGCTGGTGAGATACCGCCCCGCCCGATGAGCAATCGATAACATCTACCCCTGCATGTTTCAATCTTTTAGCTAATTCAACAGATTCATCTTCATTCCATCCGCCGTCTGCCCAGTCGGTACCGCTTATGCGTACGAACAAAGGCAAATCATTAGGCCATTCGCTCTGCACAGCTTCTACAACTTCCATTAAAAGCCGTATCCTGTTCTCAAAGCTTCCGCCATACTCATCGGTACGCTGGTTGCATAAAGGCGAAAGGAACTGGTGGAGTAGGTAACCATGGGCCGCGTGAATTTCTACAACTTTATAACAGGCTTCATGGGCCCTTTTAGCAGCAGCCTTAAAATCGGCAATAACTTTTGCAATGCCCTCTTTGTCTAATTCTATTGGTGGATGCTCTTCCTCTTCGCTATATCGGATAGGGCTTGGGGCCACAGTGCGCCATCCATTCTCTTCAAGCGTAAGCTTTCGGTTTCCCTGCCATGGCGCCGATGTGCTTGCCTTACGGCCGGCATGTGCGAGCTGTATACCCGGAAATGCATTTTGAGCCAGTATAAAAGAGGTTATTTGCTTATATTTTTCAAGATGCTCGTCACTCCAGATGCCAAGGTCTTCAGGCGAAATACGGCCTTCCGGCGATACTGCTGTAGCTTCCTGTATAACAAGTGCCGCCCCGCCTATGGCACGTGCGCCAAGGTGTACCAGGTGCCAGTCATTAGCAAAACCGTCTTCGGCAGAGTACTGGCACATAGGCGATATTACGATCCTGTTTTTTAATATGATGCTTTTAAGCTGGAGAATAGAAAATAGTGATGACATGTCTTAATGTTTTAGTTTATGGTCAGCCGATATGTGGTTGGCCTCTATATGGTTTAATAAGTATACGGCAATAGCGCCGTGGATGAGTTGAGAAGGGATAGCATTCCACTCTTCAATCATGGATGATCCAAAAATAAGTGTAAGCATAATAATTGATGCCGCTATAAGAGCCGCACGGGTAAACAGTCCTGTAAGCAATAGCAGACCCGTTAAAAATTCTGCTACTGGTAGTATATAACTAAAGGGGATAACCAGGGCGTCAGGCAGCATGGATTTTGAGAACGACTGAACCATCCAGTCGCTAAACTTTGCAAGCTTAGGCAAGCGTACCAGCCCATGGCCTAAAAAGCTCATGCCCAGCAGAAGCCGTAGTAATAAATAAGGTAATGGCTTTATCATGCGGTACAGGTGTGAGGTGAAACTCAAAGTATTACACAGGAAATATCTTACGTAATACATTTAATATATGTAAAGTTACCGCTCAATAATTAATTGTGAATTGCATTTGTCATTATTAACAAACATTTAAATAAGCGCTTAAAAATTTAATTAGCAGCAGGTAAATCAGAAAACACTATTTTTGTGCGTTATTTTATAGATTTAAAATTTAAAAATGGATACACTGATTCAGATTGCCCAGTTAGTACTTATGTTGTCTATATTGGTAATACTGCACGAATTTGGGCACTACATAACCGCAAAAATGTTTAAAGTTAAAGTAGAAAAATTCTACCTTTTTATGGATGCGGGCTTTTCATTATTCAAGAAAAAAATAGGTGAGACAGAGTGGGGTTTAGGATGGCTTCCGTTAGGAGGGTATGTTAAATTATCAGGAATGATAGATGAGAGCATGGATACCGAGCAGCTTAAAAGCGAGCCTCAGCCATGGGAGTTTCGTTCGAAGCCGGCCTGGCAGCGCCTTATCATCATGATGGGCGGTATCATAGTAAACATACTGCTTGCATGGCTAATATTTACCATTACCTATAGCACGTATGGAAAAAAATATATCTCTACAGAAGTTACACAACAGGACGGTCTTGCTTTTGGCGAAACAGGCAAGAAAGTCGGTTTTAAAGACGGCGACAAAATTATTAAAGCCGATGGTAAATACCAGCCGCGCTTTGACAGGATGGTGCTCGACGTATTGCTTGGAGATAACGTAGAGGTATTACGCGAGGGTAAACCTGTTACCATACCACTAAGCGACGAAAGTAAAAAAATGATACTGGAAACCGAAGGGCGCGATTTTATGCATCCTATGGTTAACAACATTACTATAGACTCGGTTACACCTAAATCCGGTGCTGAGAAGGCGGGTATTAAGGCCGGCGATCAAATAGTGGGCGTCGAAGGTAAAAAGCTAATGTACATGGGCCAGATTAGCGAACAGGCGTTTAAACATAAAAAAGGAAGTATAGACATAGATGTTATAAGAGGGGGACAGCCGCTAAAAGTAACGACCGGTGTAGACAGCCTGGGTATCGTAGGGTTAATGCAAAGGCCCACTGTAGCTAAAGATTACATAGTGAGGGAGCAGCACAGCTTTTTCTCGGCCATACCTGTTGCCATGAGAGAGTCTTACGATCTTATTGTTTATAACATAAAGCAGTTTAAGCTTATCCTGAGGCCGAGTACCGGTGCTTACAAGCAGGTAACAAGTGTTGTGGGTATCGCTTCTAAACTGCCTACCACATGGAACTGGGAGTTTTTCTGGAATTTTACAGCACTATTTTCTATCGGGCTTGCCTTTATGAACATACTGCCTATACCGGGGCTTGATGGTGGACATGCAATATTTACCATTGCAGAAATGATTACCGGGCGCAGGCTGGGTGATAAGGCTGCAGGCGTTGTACAGACTGTAGGAATGGTTATATTGCTAAGCCTTATGGCATTAGTTTTTGGTAAAGACATCTACCAGTTGGTCGTAAATTAGGACTGAAAAAAAAGTGTTATTTTTTTATCTATTTTGTTTGCGGAAATAAAAAATGGTTATATATTTGCACCGCAATAAAGGCGAAATATTAGCCTTTAAGAATGAGAAAAACCTGGTAATTTAAAAGCTTTACAAGCTAACTAAAGTTACTAAATAATATACAGTTTCCTCCTTAGCTCAGTTGGTTAGAGCATCTGACTGTTAATCAGAGGGTCCTTGGTTCGAGCCCAAGAGGGGGAGCTTTTAAAGCCTTACAGTAATGTAAGGCTTTTTTTATTTATAGTATTTATCATGCATTACGTTTATATTTTACATTCAGAAAAATTAAACAGGTTTTACATCGGTTACACTTCAGACATAAGTACTCGTTTAGAATTTCATAAAAATGCAGATTATCACAAGTTTACTTATAACGCTGATGACTGGAAACTTACGTTTTCATTTGAATGCGAAACCAAATCGCAGGCCTTAGCTATTGAGAAGCATATTAAGCAGATGAAAAGTAAAATATACATCCTAAACCTGATGAAATATCCGGAGATGATTTCATCATTAAAAGATAAGTATAAACCATAGTTCAGTTGGTAGAGCATCTGACTGTTAATCAGAGCCCCGATAGCTATCGGGGTTGGTTCGAGCCCGAGAGGGGAGCTTTTAAAGCCGGTCTTACGACCGGCTTTTTTATTTACTTAAATGAGACTGGTATTACCTGTCTTTCTTCATATCACATTGTAATCAGGCAATATATTAAACAGCCATCGAAAAACTTTCAATAGCTTTCTCTAAGGCTACATCCTGGACTCCCGGTATGCTGGTGCCTTCCGCTCGAACGATTGTAATGTCTTTTAGGCCAATAAATGACAGCATGCTCTGCAAATACGGAGTGGCATGTTCCATCGGCTTCATTGGCCCTTCCGAATATATAGCACCTGATGATAAAGCTATATATACTTTCTTACCTGTAACCAGTCCTTTTGCTCCTTCGGCACTATAACTAAAGGTAACGCCGGCCCTGGCAATATTATCGAGCCACACCTTTAATGACGATGGGATATTAAAGTTGATAAGCGGCGTACTTATTACAATGATATCGGTAGCAAAAATAGTGGCTATAGCTTCATCAGATTCTCTGATTAATTCTGCCTGTTCTGCCGTACGTAAATTCTGAGGTGTACGGATTGCGATAGTGCGGATATTATTAAGATGCTGAAGCGGATATTTTTCGAGGTCGGTCGTGGTAACAACGCTATCAGGATGATCGTTTTGGAGTTTTGCTATTATAGCATTACCTAATTGTGTGCTTACCGACTCATCGCCTCGGGTGCTTGATAAAACGTGAAGGATATTTTTCATTATTTAAATTTTGAATGTTATTAATGACAGATCAAAATTAGGTACATTTGCTAACCAAATGTTAGTAGTATACTTAAGGTAAGTAGTAACATTAAAGTAAGCTAATGATAATTGATATGGAAAAGCAATGTGGTTTCCCTCGCGGGCCCGCTGAAGAATGTACTGGAAAATTAAATGCTGTAGGCGATGCGCTTTACGTTATAGGCGGTAAATGGAAGCTCCGTATTATTATTGCATTATCTGACGGTCATCGCAGGTTTAATGAAATACAGCGCGCCATAGAAGGCATATCTGCAAAGATGCTTAGCAACGAATTAAAGGATCTGGAAATAAATGGCTTTGTAAAACGCACTGTGCATACCGGTACTCCTGTAGTGGTAGAATATGAACCAACTGATTACACCCATACCCTTAGCGCAGTCTTAAGCTCCCTGGCCGACTGGGGAATTATGCACAGGAATAAACTGAGAAGTGAGGGATAAGGACATTAAATCTTACGTTCTGTTTTACGAATTTCCAATACATCATCTTTTGTAATTACATATACAATGTCGTGTTCGGCAGGTTCCATAGTGTACGTGCCGGTAAATTCGCCAAAAGCAGGCAGTATCATTTGGCTGGGTGAACGGAAGAAGCACGGTAACTTTAAAAATTGCCTGCCTTTCCCTGCCAGTAAAACAGAAGGATGAATATGCCCGCAGAGTGTAAAATGATCTTCACGCTCTTCAGGGTAGTGGGTGAGCAAAAAGCCATCCAGCGTCCACTCGCTTACAATAGTTATATTTATGTCGTGATATTTAGTTGGAGAGATTATATCATGGTTACCGGCAACTAATATTATAGGGACAGGTGTACGCTCGACCCAATTTTTAAAAAGGTACCATTCGTTATTGAGCGTACTATGAAAAAGGTCTCCCAGAAAGCAAATACCTTCGGGCTCAAAGTAGGCTACAGCCTCGTCAAGCTTCAGGAAATTTTTATGGATAGCCCCGCCTGGTATAGCCGAACCAAATTTACGGAAGTGCGATACCTTGCCTAAATGCGCGTCTGATATGAGCAACATTCGTTTTTCTACCCAGTATAAGGCGCCCGAACAATGCAATACAAAGTCATGGCCTTTAATTTGAATTTCTAATGTCATTTAATCCCTTTCATTCTTAAAACCTGTGGCTATCTCAAATGCTCACAAAGAAGCCACAAAGATAAGTAACGATTCATAATTACGCTGCAATTGTGAGGTTAGACAGACGTTAAATACTCTGGAAATCTAAGAATCCAATAATCTACAACTTCATGTAACTGGCAGTCATTTTCTTAATCCTGTCGGCAAGTGATTCACTCGATAGTTTTTCACGAAGACGATCGGTTATGATCGGGAAGCTGAAAGGTGTAGGTTTCTGGCAGCTTTTCCACACGATGTTTTGGCGCTGTATACGCTCCAGTACTGTAATAAGCCTGCCTTCTTCAAGCTGATGCTCAAAGGTTTCACGGTAAGCCTGCTGAAATAATAAGTTTTCGGGCTCGTAATCCCTAAATACTTCAAATATCAATTGCGACCCGCTTTGCAGGTGTTTGGTCTTTACAACCTTACCGGGATAGCCGGTAAATACAAGGCCCGCTATTACAGATATGTCCCTGAATTTTCTACGTGCCATCTCTGTCGCATTAAGGCTTTGCTGCAAATCAGCGTGCAGGTGGTGTGGCGTAAACAATTCGTTATCCAGCACCTGTTGCATATCTATTTCCTGATCTGACAGTAATTCAAAACCATAGTCGTTATATGCCAAAGAGAATGTTATGGGGCTTAGTAAACTTATGCGGTATGCCATAAGGCTGGCGAGCGCTTCATGAACAAAACGCCCTTCGAACGGATAAAAAACCGCATGGTAACCCTCACGGGTTTTAAAGGTCTCTATCAAAAATTCATCGGCATTAGGAACTATAGATTCCCTGCGCTGACGATTAAACAGCGGTATTAGCGCACGAAGTTCGCGCGTCATGGTATCTGTATTGGCAGCATAAAGCTCTTCACGCAGCAACTCGCTCATTTGTGCCGAAAGCGTCATCCTCCCTCCCATCCAACTTGCATGTAGGGCTTTCGCCGAAGGATCTGCACGGCGAACAAGAACTTCCATATTTTTTACACGGTACAGTTCTAACTTACGGCCTGCAAAAATAAAAATATCGCCGGGGTTAAGTTTCGATATAAACCACTCTTCAATAGTGCCAATAAATCCTCCCCCAAAGAATTTTACATTCATAACGGCATCGCCTACAATGGTTCCCATCTGCATGCGGTGTCGTAAGGCTATAGCTTTACTGTTTACTTTAAATTTGCCATCGTCTTCTATCTCCACTTTTTTATATTCATCATACGCCTGAAGGCTCTGGCTGCCACGGGTAATAAAGTTAAGGCAAAACTGCCAGTCATCATCGGTCATGGCCTGAAAGCAAAAAGTACTTTTTACTTCATGGAAAAGCTTATCAGGGTAAAAACCATCAGATACCGCAAGCGTTACAAGATATTGCACCAGTACATCCCAACTGTTAAGGTAAGGCGTCCTGTCTTCCACTACGGTCTCCTGAACGGCACGCCGCAGTGCAGAGGCCTCAATTAACTCAATTGCATGCGTTGCTAAAAAATAAATATTACTTTCCTCGCCGGGGCGGTGCCCGCTACGGCCTGCCCGTTGTAAAAAACGCGCTACCCCTTTAGGGCTGCCCACTTGTACAACGGTTTCTACAGGCGCAAAATCTACCCCAAGGTCAAGGCTCGAGGTACATACTACTGCCCTAAGCTGCTCGTCGCGAATGGCCTGCTCTACCCATTGTCGGGTTTCCCGGGCAATACTGCCGTGGTGCATGGCCATGTCTCCGGCGAACTCAGGATATTTTTCCAATAATTTTTGGTACCACAACTCACATTGGGCACGTACATTAGTAAAAACCAGTGTAGTCCTGCTGCCTTTTATAATCTTGGCAACCTCATCTATCAAATGTAACCCCATGTGGCCACGCCATGGGTAGGTATCCATCTTTTCCGGTATGACAGATATTACATTAATCTTTTTATTGATGTGCGCCCGTATCATAACCGAATTATCCAGTGCTTCACTATTCGGGCCAAGCAATACTTCCATTGCTTGTTGAAGGTTGCCTATTGTAGCAGATATCCCCCAGATGCGCATTTTAGGGGCAATGGCGCGTAATCTGCTAAGGCCTAATTCGGTTTGAACGCCCCGCTTGGTACCTAAAAGCTCATGCCACTCATCTATTATTATAGCTGAGCAGCTTTTAAATATTGCTTCATATCCTTTAGTCGCCAGCATAAGCTGCAGACTTTCGGGAGTTGTTACAAGCAAATCAGGCATTGATTTTTTTTGCCTGGTACGTTCGGCGGCTGTGGTATCACCGGTACGTATGCCCACAGTTAAGCCGGTCCCTAAATCATCGGCTACACGCTCTGCAGCCTGTTTAATTTCCACAGATAATGCACGCAACGGCGTGATCCAAATCGCTTTAAGCCCCGGAGTGCGCTTCGTTTTATAATTAGGGTTCTTTTTAATATAGTCCAGTACCACAGGTAGCCACAAGGCATAGGTTTTCCCGCTGCCCGTTGGGGCATTAAGAAGGCCGTGCTTGCCCTGTAAAAAAGCCGTCCATGTTTGCGTCTGGAACGGAAAAGGCTTCCATCCCCTACTCTCAAACCATCCGGCGGCTATATCAAAAAGCTGTTCCCTGTTCATTATTTTAGTTGACAGTTGTTGGTTGTTGGTTGTTCGTTTCTACTCCTATGAAGCTTTGTATTTTTAATTTTGTCTTTGGATTTCTATTTAGGGATCATATCCTTAAGATCCTGTAAACTATTGGCTTCATCTATTTTTTTGTCGTGCCTCCAGCGCAGTATGCGTGGGAAGCGCGTGGCGACCCCACTTTTATGCCTCCCGGAAAAAGCGATACCTTCAAAGCCTATCTCGAATACCAGTTTAGGCGTCACACTGCGCACCGGTCCAAACCTATCGAGCGTGTTCTTTTTTATGTAATCATCTACCATCCTGAACTCGGCATCAGTTAAACCCGAGTAGGCTTTAGCGAATGTTACCAGTTCGCGGGTACCATCTTCTTTATCTTCCCAAAGTGCAAAAGTATAATCTGTAAATAAGGTAGCGCGGCGGCCGCTCCCTCTCATGGCATACGTTAAAACCGCATCGATACTAAAGGGCTCCAGTTTCCACTTCCACCAGTCGCCTTTTTTACGGCCTACAAGGTATGGTGAGTCCAATCTTTTAAACATCAGCCCTTCGCTACGCAACTCACGCGATTTCGCTTTTTCGTGCATGGCGTCATCCCAGCTGTTAAATGTTATCCTTTCAGATAATTGTATGGGCAGCTCGTAATCTTTTATACCTTCATAAAGCTGTTCTAAAATCTGGCGGCGTTCTATGTAGGGCCTCTGGCGAATGTCTTGGCCTTTCCACTCTAAAATATCGTAGGCTTTAATAATTACAGGGGCCTTTTTTAGCAACGCAGCAGAGACGGTTTTTCTCCCTATTCTTGTCTGTAAATCATTAAAGGTTCCAACTGCTCCTTCTACCCAAGGCAAAATTTCCCCATCTATTACTGTTCCATCAGGAATAATGCCCAACAGTTTTTCAAATTCGGGATATTTATCGGTAACAAGTTCCTCACCGCGGCTCCATACATACATGTGCCCGTCGCGAATTATAGTTTGCGATCGAATGCCGTCCCATTTATGCTCGGCACTCCACTCGCTCACGTCACCCAATCCCGAAGGATCGCCCTCTATAGCATACGCCAGATAAAATGGGTAAGGCTTAGAGTGGGCATCCTGCGATTTCTCGTCGAGAACCAAGCTTTGGAAACTAATCCGTACAGGATCCCATTCACCCATAAGCTTGTAAGCCAAAATATCTTCATCTACCCCTGTGGCTTTACTAAGCGCTCGGGTCATTAGTTTCTGGCTAACACCTATCCTGAAACTTCCTGTAATGAGCTTAGTAAACACAAAACGCTCGTAATAATTAAGTGCGAGCCAGTTGCTGTGCAGGTAATCACGCTTCTCTTCATCGGATTTCTTTTTAAGCGAAATCATCTCCTCTACAAACTCAGTAAGGCTTTTGTCGCTTTGGTTTTTAGTAGTAGGAATCACCAATGCTATCGTTTCTGCAAGGTCGCCCACTATATGATACGACTCTTCAAATAACCATAACGGAATGTTAGCTAACTCGGTTGCCCACATGCGCAACAGCGTAGTATTAACAGGCCGTGGTGGCCTGCGGTGCGAAAGAATAGCAATGGTCCATACCCTGTCTGTATCGCTGGCATTACGAAAGTAGTTGGTAAGCGCATCTACTTTAACAGATGTTTTGTTAGAGCTGTCAAGGGCTTTTATAAGTTCGCTAAAATTTTTCATAACGCTTCCTCATCAGCTATTTCGGCAGGCGTTTTGCTGCCGTCAGTTTCACCTTCATCACCTTCATATTGTGTTTTCTCGGTACGGGCATCATAGCCCTGCTCACGCAGGTAAGCACTAAAAATATCGCTGTAGCCATGGGTACAAATAATTTTTTCGGCACCCGTAGCCTTAATGCTTTCAAGAAGGCCCTGCCAGTCGCAATGATCGCTCATAACAAAACCTTTATCTATAGCACGCCTGCGCCTTGCACCGCGAAAAGCCATCCACCCGCTTGCCGAGCCTGTTACATAAGGCGTCATTTTTCGTATCCACGTGCTGCCGTGTGCACTTGGCGGTGCCAGTATTATGCTGCCCGGAAAAGTATCTTTCTTAGTATCTGCAGTTATGCGTTCGGTAGCGGGAAAATCAACAAACTGCCGTAGCACCTCTGTCATATTTTCTACCGCGCCATGCGTGTATATTTTGCCAATGTTAGGGTCTAAGTATTTTAACAACCGTTGTGCCTTACCTAATGTGTACCCAAACAGCACCGATGCTTTACCTTCGGCTTTGTTTTGCGCCCACCAGTTATTTACATCATCCATTACCTCAGCCTGCGGAAGCCATTTAAAGGCCGGCAATCCAAATGTATTTTCTGTTATAAACGTGTGGCATTCTACCACCTCGTAGGGTACCGCGATACCGTCATCTTCGGTTTTGTAATCTCCGGTAAATACCCAAACCTCGCCTTTATATTCTACCCTAATTTGCGCACTGCCTATAATATGCCCGGCAGGATGCAGGGAGAATGTGACACCATTTATGGTAAACGTTTCGTTCCAGTCTTTGCCGGTAACGTTTATTTCGCCAAGGCGGTGCCTAATTATAGGCACATTAGTATGATGCGTAATGTAGTTTTTATGACCCCAGCGTGAGTGATCGCTATGGCCGTGAGATATTATGGCATTATCTACCGGACGCCAAGGATCGAGATACACGTTTGCCTGGGCACAGTAAATACCTTTATCGTTAAAAGCCAAAAGGGGCTGCTTCATACTATAATTTATATATGTATAAAGTTAGTAATTGTACGATTTTTTTGAATAAAGATTGAGGCAAGTTTAACGTTTGTGGAGTGCAGCTTACTTTAACTTTTATTAAAAATTTATTAAAGATTAGATATTCCTAAAATTTTGGCGCAGTTTTGGGTATGCTGTAAGAAAGACTTACAATTTAGATTAATAACATAACAATGAAAGGTCATGAAATCGATTAAAAAATTACTGTCTGTTTTGGCACTCGTTATGGGTACCGCATTGCAGGCTCAGGTATCGGTAAATGTTAATGTGGGCACCCCGCCGGTGTGGGTTGCAACTGCTGCTCCTACAGTGCGCTATTATTATCTGCCTGATATTGCAACTTATTATGATGTAAGTTCTAACCAGTACGTGTACTTAAGTAAAAAGAAATGGAAACGCTCCCGTGCGCTCCCTCCTGAATATAGTACCTATAATTTTGGCGGTCCTAAAATAGTTGTAGCTAATTACAATGGTAATGCTCCTTTTGTAAATCACGCTGTTTACGTAAAGAAATATCCAAGGGGTTACAGGACAGGCCGACCTGTTGCTTATGTTTCTAAATCGAAACATCATTACAAAGCCGTAAAGCACCATGGCAAACCAAGGCATAAGCAGGGTAATGGCCACGGACACGGACATCATGGAAAACACTAATTTTAAGATATACAAACCGGCAACTACCGGTTTTTTTTGTGATTAACGCTGACCGAAAGGTTGGCGTTTTTTTCGTTTATACGGGTTTTTCTCACAAAAAAAAACTTGTTCATATATAAATACATATGAGGCCAATTGTAGGCGGGCCAATTGACCTCACACACATAAATTTGATATTTATTAAAGACGATGGTTAGTTTTTTTGAAGTATATCTTTATTCCGATCAGCCAATAACATGTCCAAAATGTGGGGCAAGAACCGAAATTATTTTAGATTTATCACATACAATTAGACAAACCCAAATCCATAAATGTCTGTTTAAAATCTGTAGATTTGAATTTGTGTTGCAAGCTGATTTGTATCCTATCATTAACTATGGAAGAAAATAAAATAAGACTTTGGACAAGAGAAGAATTAATTCTTGCTTTTAACTTATACCTGAAGATAGAGTTTGGCAAAACACATAAAGGAAATCCTAAAATCATTGAACTTGCCAACATCATAGGCAGGACTCCCAGTTCAGTTGGAATGCGATTAGGTAATTTTGCAAGTATAGACCCTTACCATTTACAAAGGGGTGTGGGAGGCTTAAAAGGCGGGATGAATCAGGTTAAACCTATTTGGGATGAATTCTTCAATAACAGAGAAAATTTAGTATTTGAAAGCGAACAGATTTTAGCTCAAAAGCAACAGGTTACAATTGAAGAAAAGTATAATGATATACTATTCGATGTAAAAGACCTTAAAGGAGAAACAAAAATTAGGGCAGTAAAAACTCGGGTTAACCAATCGGTATTTAGGCAGATGGTGATGGTAAATTATTCCTCTAAATGTGCCATTACTGGGATGGATATTCCAGACCTGCTATTTGCCAGCCATATACTTCCTTGGTCAAAAGATGAGAACGAACGTTTAAACCCTGAAAATGGTATATGTCTATCCGCTTTATACGATAGGGCTTTTGACAAAGGGTACATTGGTTTTGATAAAGACTATAAAGTGCTTTTATCAACATCATTAAAAAGCAAAAAAGGTTCTGATTATTACACAAGGTATTTTGCACCTATCGAAAACAGTTTGCTAACACCACCTGTTAAGTACCTTCCTAAATCCGAATTTTTAGAATTTCATCGAGATGTAATTTTTGATAAGACTTAAATTAACCATGCCCACCAACATCAAATTCAATTACCTATACAGAGATGCAGGTAACTACAAGCAGTTTGGCAATATTGTTCTATCTAACCTCAATATTATTGCTTTAGATTTGGTAGAAGATATAGTTAGAGGAAACCTGATTGATGGAGAATTTTTCAATGCACATAAATGGGGAGTACCGCCTTTATTTTTCGATACGAAAAACGAAGACGATCATGAATGGCATGAGTTTGAAAGAATAGAAATGACCGATGAGCCACCCTTTTCAGGTTTGGCTATCGAAGATTTGCTAGATAAGATATTGTTGAGTTAGAATCTACTGCAAATCAATCCTTAATTTATTAAGCGTAAAAGCTTCCATGGCTGTAATGTAATCTTCTTCGTCCCAGTTGGTGTCTTCATGAACCGTTTCAAATTCGTGAGCCCAACGGATAAACTCGGCAATATCTTCGCGGGAGTCGCCAGAAGCAAAACCTTTCTGACCGGCAATAAAAGCAATATCTGCAATAGCTTCAAATAATTTATTAGCTTCTACAGTGTTCATTGATTCGTCCATATTCCTTTCTTTTTTTAGTTGCTTAAATAACGGTGCAATATCATAATAATATTGACACAAACTGTAACTATTATATTAAGTTATCAACTTTTTTATGCATGCATAATACATATGTATTCTCTTACGAATTTGAATACTAACCTATTAGCGTGATTATTTTCGAACTTTAAAAGAATCGCACATTCTCTGAAATTAGATCATTCTCAAAAGATAAGTTTATGAATTCTATGTATCATACCCTATAAAATTTTACTTCAAACAATAAATTAAATATGTTTTTATACTTTTACCCTATAAATTTAGGGGTGTATGGAAAAGAAAATAGAAAAACGTTGGATAGTGGCATTTACTATCACGGCTTCGGTAGCTTTAACAGGGTTGTTCTGGGAACACGCAGCTATAAGTGCACCTAATAACGATTTTAATAGCACTGAAACCATCGTGCCTGCCGATGTTGCCTGGCTGCTGACTGCTTCATGCTTAGTGCTGCTCATGACACCCGGCCTTGCGTTTTTTTATGGCGGTATGGTGGGTAAGAAAAACGTAATAAGCACCATGCTTAAAAGTTTTATATGCCTTGGGGTTATTAGTATGCTATGGGTTACAGTTGGTTTTAGCCTGTCTTTTGGCAGTCCGCTTGGTCTTACGATAGACGGTACACATTATGGGCTTGTGGGTAATCCTGCCGATTTTGCATTTTTCGACTATGTAGATGAGCACCCTAATGCTACAATGGCGAGCACAATACCATTTATACTGTTTGCCCTCTTCCAGATGAAGTTTGCTATAATTACACCTGCTATAATAACAGGCGCCCTGGCCGAACGGATTCGGTTTGTGTCTTTTCTTTTATTTATCTGCCTTTTCTCGTTATGCATATATGCGCCTCTATGCCACATGGTTTGGCATCCCAACGGACTTTTAGGAAGTTATTTTCATATAAAAGATTTTGCAGGCGGCACCGTTGTACACATGAGTGCCGGTTTTGCAGCCATTGCAGGGGTATTGGTTATTGGTAAGCGAAAGCATCTAGAATATATACCTACTAATATTCCGTTTGTGTTATTAGGTACGGGTTTACTATGGTTTGGGTGGTTTGGTTTTAACGCCGGATCATCGTTAGCAGCAAATCACACTGCGGCAATGGCATTTGCAACGACCACAATTGCTTCTGCTTCTGCCATGCTTACATGGGTGTTTTTCGATCGTATAAACGGGCGTAAGGTTTCTGCTTTGGGTGCATGTATTGGCGCTGTGGTAGGGCTCGTTGCCATTACCCCGGCTGCGGGATTTGTGTCGGTCCCTAAGAGTATGTTCTTTGGGTTCGCTGCCGCTATTGTAAGCAACCTGATGGTTAATTGGAAGAGCCTTAAAAAGATAGACGATACCCTCGATGTTTTTGCCTGTCATGGTGTGGGTGGAATTATGGGGATGATCCTTACCGCTATTTTTGCCGAGGGAAAAGATGCCAGCCTTCTACATGGTGGTTGGAATATCTTTGGCCACCATATGATGGCTTTAGTTCTGGTAGCTGCTTATTCATTTTTTGGTGCAATAGTATTGTATAAAATAACTAACTTTTTTATACCCCTCAGGGTGTCTGAAGAAGCCGAACAGCAGGGCTTAGACCTGTCGCAACATAATGAGATGCTGGGGTAATTAAGGGAACTATAAAAATTACTTCAGGTTGTTTTTGTATAAATTTGTGGTAATTGTTTCAACACATTTATATGAAAAAGCTAATCCTTCTAATATCAGTACTATCTATTGCTGCAACACTATATGTAAATCAGCCCGCGACTGTAAATACTGCCGATGAAACAACAGCTATAAACACATTGCTGAACGACTGGCATGCGGCTGCCGGCAGAGCAGATTATAAATCGTATTTTGACAAAATTGCCGACGATGGCCATTACATAGGTACAGATGCTACCGAAAACTGGACAACCGAAACCTTCGCCACTTTTGCCAAACCTCATTTTGATAAGGGCAAAGCTTGGAACTTTAAGACATTAGAGCGCCATGTATACTTTAATAAGGACGGAAAAACAGCGTGGTTTGACGAATTGCTGGATACCCAAATGAAAATATGCCGCGGCAGTGGTGTCCTAGAGAAAGACGGCAAAATTTGGAAGATAAAGCATTATGTACTCTCTATGACGGTACCTAATGACGTTAGCAAAGAAGTAATTCCTTTAAAAGCAAAGTATGAAGACGCGCTCATAGAAAAGTTTAAATAATATTGGTCATCCCATAAAAAGTATTACAATTATTATCGAGATGAGTGAGCAATGCAGAGTGAAGCTCGAGGCGGCCTCATCTTTTTGCGTAAGCAAATTATGAAGTTGAGGCGTCAGGAAACATCTGCTGTCTGAGCGTAGCGAGTTCAGATGTTTTAGCCTGAACGAGTAATTTGTAGCTAAAAAAGATGTAGCCTTGAACTTTTGTTTCTTTTGTTTCAAGACAAAAGAACATATATAAACTATTTCAAATGCTCCAGCATATCTTTAGTCATAGCTTCAAGGTCAAAATCATGCTTCCATCCCCAATCAGTACGGGCGCTGTTATCGTCTATACTTTGCGGCCAGCTATCAGCAATTTTCTGACGGAAGTCAGGCTCATAATCAATTGAAAAGTCAGGTATCTCTTTCCTGATTGCTTCGGCAATTTCAGCAGGAGTAAAGTCCATCGCCGATAAATTATAAGCCGAACGTATTTTGATATCCTCTGCCGGAGCCTGCATGATTTCTATTGTTGCACGTATTGCATCATCCATATACATCATAGGCAGTCGGGTTTCTTCACTTAAAAAACACGTGTACTTACCATCGGCAAGAGCTTTGTGGTAAATATCCACTGCATAATCGGTAGTGCCACCACCCGGGGGTGTACTCCAGCTAATAAGGCCAGGGTAGCGAATGCTTCGTACATCTACACCATAAATGTTATGGTAATATTCGCACCAGCGCTCACCACTTTGCTTAGATATTCCGTACACCGTGCTTGGCTCCATAACGGTATACTGTGGTGTGTTTTGCTTTGGCGTGGTAGGTCCAAATACAGCGATGCTGCTTGGCCAGAATATTTTTTTAATCTTACCTGCTTTTGCAAGGTTAAGCACATGAAAAAGCGAATTCATATTGAGGTCCCATGCAAATGCAGGATTTTTTTCGGCTGTGGCCGAAAGTAAAGCCGCCATAAGGTACACCTCATCAACACCATGCTTCTCAATTACATTTTCTACCTGATTGTAATCAAGCGCATTAACAACTTCAAATGGGCCCGAAGCTACAAAGGCAGGATCTCCCTTTCGTACGTCGCCTGCAACTACGGCTTCACTGCCATAAATACTGCGTAGTTTTTTTGTAAGCTCTGTACCTATCTGGCCACATGCGCCAATAATGAGAATTTTAGACATGATAATTGTGTGTGTTTGTGATGCAAATATAAGAGAATACAATTATCAAATTCATTTTTATAATATGCTATTATAACATTGTTTTGAAAGATTGTGATGAGAACCTGCGGTTTTAAATTAATACAGCAAATGAGACATAGATTGCTAAATACTTGCAGACCATTGCTAATTTCTAAATTGATCTTAAATCAGTGTTTCGAACGCAACTCTATTCTTTATGATAGTAAACAATAAAGTGCACTAATCTTTATAAAAATACCACATAAACTATGGCCTGAGATTTGTAAATTTGCTATGCAATTACAAAAACATGAAGTACATTAAAATAGTATTGTTACTGGGTTTATTCACAACGCTGTTTTCCTGCCAGGATGATGAGAAGGAGCGTATTGCAGAAACACAGCGCACACAGAAGCAAAACGACTCTATATTGAAAGTTATAAGTGCCAACTGGAAGTTTGACGTCCCTTCACCCACCCCGGCCGTGGCGCAGCGAATTAGTAAATGGAATGAATGGGAGCAGTTTAATAACGAACTGAAGCAAAAACCTACCGGCACTGCTATAACTGCCTATTTGCAAAAAACGAAAACACTGGTTACCAAAGCAGATTTACTTAAAAATAATGTGCCTGCATTTTTTAGTAAGCCGCAGGTCCGTGCCCGGATGGGTGTACTTATTACAAAAATAAAATCGCTGTATACTTACATAAACATTGAAACAATACCCGATAAAAAGGTAATAGCTATTATAGGTGAGATAACACACGAAATGACGGCACTGCAAAACCAGTTTGATGAAATTGTACGTATAAGCGAGATACCAAAAGAAGAAGGCGAACAGGAAATGCTAAAGGCACTTGACACTACCCGCATGGCCAACCCCGATGCTATGATACCGCGATTGGGAACGCCACCTGCTACAACACCCCAACCTGGAGCGCCAAAAAATAATTTGCAACAGGCAAGGCGGCTTACACCGCCTGCCAATCCTGTGGGTAAGGCTGCAGGAGCAACTAAACCTACAAATTGAGAAACGAGATATTACATACCTACGGACAACTGCCTAAAGTAAAGCAGGTTGCTGCGGCATTACAACAACGGGAAGGCAAGATACACGTTAAGGGCCTTTTAGGTTCGGCATTATCATTTGTTATAGACCCGCTGTTTCAGGAAAGCGAGCTGCCGTTCCTGCTTATCTTTAAAGATAAAGAAGAGGCGGCTTATTACTTAAACGACCTTGAGCGTTTTATAGGCCAGGAAGATGTGCTCTTTTATCCCGGTTCCTTCAGGCGCCCATACCAAATTGAGGAGACCGATAACGCCAGTGTACTGCTTCGTGCCGAAGTGCTGAACCGCATTAACTCTCGAAAAAAACCTGCCATCATTGTTTCGTATACAGAAGCAATGTTTGAAAAGGTAGTGACGCGAAAAGAACTCGATAAGAACACATTAAAGATAGCGGTTGGCGATCAAGTATCTATCGACTTTATTAATGAAGTACTGTTTGAATATGAGTTTCGCCGTGTAGATTTTGTGACCGAACCCGGCGAATTTTCCGTTCGTGGTGGTATTGTCGATGTGTTCTCCTTTAGTAATGATAACCCATACCGTATAGAGTTTTTTGGTAATGAAGTAGACAGCATCCGCTCGTTTGACGTGGCTTCGCAGCTCTCTTTAGAAATTAAAAAGAAGATATCGGTAATCCCGAATGTTGAAAATAAAGCACTGACCGAGAAAAGGGAGAGTTTTTTAGAATACATAAGTGACCGTACTGTGATCTTTATACAGAATACCGATGCGCTTCTGTCACAACTGGATACTATGTTTGGCAAGGCTACTGAGGCTTTTGATGCCCTATCTAAAGATATTAAGCATGCCACGCCTGAGGAGCTGTTCCTCAACCAAAGCACATTTGTAAAAAAGGCACTCGATTTTACAGTTGTAGAACTTGGGGCAAAGCCTGTTTTTAAAACTCAAAACGAATTTGAATTTTACATTCAGCCGCAGCCTTCATTTAATAAACAATTTGACCTGCTGCTTAATAACCTGAGCGACAATCACAGCAACGGTTATAAGAACTATATATTTTGCGCCAACGAGGCCCAGGCCGCCCGCTTTCATGATATTTTTGAAAGCCTTGACGAAGCCAGCCACGAGAATATACGGAAGCAGTATAAAACTATTGTCTTTCCTATTTACGAAGGGTTTATAGATGAAGAAAACCTTATTGCCTGTTATACAGACCACCAGATATTTGAACGCTATCATAAATTCAGTATCAAAAATGGGTATTCTAAAAAGCAGACTATTACGCTTAAAGAGCTAAATTCCTTATCGGTAGGCGATTATGTTACGCATATCGACCACGGCATAGGTAAATTTGGCGGACTGCAAAAAATACAGGTAGAGGGCAAAACCCAGGAAGCCATAAAACTGGTGTATGCCGATAATGATATAGTATATGTAAGCATCCACTCGCTGCACAAAATATCTAAGTATAATGGTAAAGATGGTGCTCCTCCCAAAATTTATAAATTAGGCAGCGGTGCCTGGAAAGCACTTAAAAACAAAACAAAAGCACGTGTAAAGCATATTGCGTTCAACCTTATACAGCTTTATGCAAAACGCAGGTTGGAAAAAGGGTACAAGTATGCTCCGGACAGTTACCTTCAGGCAGAACTGGAATCGTCTTTTATTTATGAAGACACTCCAGATCAGATTACTGCAACACGGGATGTAAAAGTCGACATGGAAAGCGAGCGCCCTATGGACAGGCTGGTATGTGGCGATGTGGGCTTTGGCAAAACTGAGGTAGCCATTAGAGCGGCGTTTAAAGCAGTAGATAACGGCAAGCAGGTAGCCATTTTAGTGCCTACCACAATTCTTGCCTACCAACATTACCGAACCTTTAGCGAGCGGTTAAAAGACATGCCTGTTACTGTGGGCTACCTTAACCGTTTCCGTACCGCTAAACAAAAGGCTGAAACTTTGAAAGGTCTTACCGAAGGTAAAGTAGATATACTTATTGGCACACATCAGTTGGTAAATAAGAATGTCCAGTTTAAAAACCTTGGATTGCTGATAGTAGATGAGGAGCAGAAATTTGGTGTGAACGTAAAAGATAAACTTAAAACTATTGCTGCTAATGTAGATACCTTAACGCTTACTGCCACCCCTATACCAAGAACGCTTCAGTTTTCACTAATGGCAGCAAGGGATCTATCGGTAATCACTACGCCGCCACCTAACCGCTACCCTATAGAAAGCAATGTGGTGGGTTTTAACGAAGAGGTGATACGCGATGCTATATCCTACGAGATTCAGCGTAACGGACAGGTATTCTTCATTCATAACCGAATTGAAAACATTAAAGAGGTCGCCGGAATGATACAACGCCTGGTGCCTCATGCCCGCGTGGGTGTAGGCCACGGACAAATGGATGGTAAAAAGCTGGAAGAGCTTATGCTGTCTTTTATGGAAGGGCATTTTGATGTACTCGTAGCTACAACAATCATCGAAAGCGGTTTGGATGTACCTAATGCAAATACCATCTTTATTAACAATGCAAATAATTTTGGACTATCCGATCTGCACCAGATGCGGGGCCGTGTAGGCCGAAGCAATAAAAAGGCATTCTGCTACTTTATTGCACCACCCTACAGCGCCATGACCGAAGATGCCCGCAAGCGCATACAGGCCCTGGAGCAGTTTAGCGAACTGGGCAGCGGGTTTAACATTGCCATGAAAGACCTTGAAATTCGCGGCGCGGGAGATTTGCTGGGTGGCGAACAAAGTGGTTTTATAAATGAAATTGGTTTTGAGACATACCAGAAAATAATGAATGAAGCCATTGATGAGCTTAAGGAAAACGAGTTTAAAGACTTGTATGACGATGTAGAAGGCGAGACCGAGAAAGAGTATGTAAAAGACCTGCAGATAGATACTGATTTCGAATTATTATTCCCCGATGAATACATTAATAGTGTTACCGAGCGCCTTAGCTTGTACAATGAGTTGGGCGACATTAAAGATGAAGCGGGACTTTTAGCTTTCGAGAAAAAGTTAAAAGACCGTTTTGGTCCGTTGCCAAAACAAGCCGAAGCACTGCTTACCAGTATGCGCATAAAATGGCTGGCTACTAAAATGGGTATCGAAAAATTAATACTTAAACAGGGTAAAATGGTAGGTTATTTCGTGGCCGATCAGCAATCGCAATACTACCAGTCGGCTAATTTCCGTAATGTGCTTAAGTTTGTACAGCAGTACCCTACTGTAAGTAAAATGAAGGAAAAGCAAACTAAGAACGGCCTTCGCCTGTTGCTTACCTGGGAGAATATTAAGTCGCTTAAAAAAGCATTGGATATGTTGGGGATGGTGTTTGAGTAGGGACATTTTCTTTTGCCTTGATGCAAAAGAAACAAAAAATCAAGGCTACATCTTTTTTAGCTACAAATTATTTCGATTCAGCTAAAACATTTGAACTCGCATCGCTCAAACAGCAAATGTTTTTTAACGCCTCACCTCATAATTTGCTCAACGCAAAAAGATGAGGCCGCCCGAGCTTCCCTCAAAAGCGCGTAACTATGGCTCGTTAAGAAGCTGGATGTGCTGATTAAGTATTGAGTAGAGGTATTCAACCATCTTTTTGAGTTTATAAATTTGTATATTTGATAGGTACAGTTAATTATATGCAAAATAAAAAATTGGAAGAAAATCAGAGACCAAATATTTCAGAAACAGAATTTTTAACTTTAGCATATAATCGATTTTACGATTTATTTGACGAAGTTTTCGATGACGCATTTTGGGGAAATAGTGATTGGCATAGATTTTCAAAGGTTAGCCAAACATTTTCAATCTATTCAGAATTATTAAACTATGAACCTTTAAAATTGGTAATTGAAGAACTGAAAACTAAGCGCCCTCCAATGGAAGCGGAAATTGGCAGTGAGCTTTTTAAGTTTATTAGAAACGTTTTTTCTCACTTTCCATTTTTTGAAAGATGGGATGATGTCTGGATTAACAAATCAATAGTAAATTGGCGCAAAGAACGATTAACTATTGATAAATTTCTAAGGAAATATGAAGGCCTTAATGAGATTAAGTATAGATTTTGGGAGCCGAAAAGAAAGATGATGACATATTTAACAGTTTCACTTCCCAACTCTTATAGTGATGATTCTAAAATATTTTTAAAAGACATCATTTCGGAGAAGGAAGGCGTTAAATTCTCTCTAATTTTGATGAAACAAATATTAAGTACTCAGATTGAATCTATAAATGATAACTAGGATCAAGTTGCCATATTATAATTTATACTTCAAAATATTTAAATAAGAGTTTTTAAATCATACAATCTAAAAACGAAAATTATGGCACAATTAAACCCATACTTACATTTTAAAGAAAACGCAGAAGAAGCTTTTATATTCTATAAATCGGTATTTGGCAGAGGGTTTTCTAAAATTACCCGTTTTAAAGATATATCAAGCCTGGACTATACAGTATCGGAAAGCGAAGAAAATAAATTATTCAAATTGTCCTGCCAATTGACAACAATACTGTTTTAATGGCAAGTGCCTTATTTACAAAATTAATGAACCGTTCAGAAATGTTGTCATTCTGACGAAGGAAGAATCTTTATAATCCTAGATACTTCCTTCGTCAGAATGACAGACTATACTACTACTAAACTGAGACTGAAAACTTAGTTACATATATCCCATCTTTTCCCTTACCTTTTTTAAAACGCCATTAGCTACAACAGCAGCTTTTGCCGCACCGGTTTTAAGCAGTGCATCAATTTCGGGCAGGTTATTAATATAGTAGTTGTATTTTTCTCGTTCTGTTTTAAATTTTTCTACAATCAATTCAAACAGCGCTTGCTTAGCATGGCCGTAGCCATAATTACCTCCGGTGTAATTACTACGCATTTGTTCAATTTGTTCCGGCGTTGCGAGTAATTTATATATAGCAAACACATTATCAGTATCCGGGTTTTTGGGCTCTTCTAATGGAGTACTATCTGTCTGAATGCTCATAACAGCTTTGCGAAGTGCCTTGTCGTCAAGAAAAATATTAATATAGTTGTTGCGCGATTTACTCATCTTCTCACCGTCGGTACCGGGAATAATCTTCGTGTCATCATTAGATATCGCTTCGGGCAACACAAACGTTTCTCCCATTTGGTGGTTAAAGCGGGAAGCCACATCACGGGTAATCTCTATGTGCTGTAACTGGTCTTTTCCTACCGGTACAAATTCGGCATCATACAGTAATATGTCGGCTGCCATAAGCATAGGGTACGTAAATAACCCTGCATTAACATCATCCAGCCTATCGGCCTTATCTTTAAACGAATGTGCCAGTGTGAGTCTCTGGAACGGAAAGAAACAACTTAAGTACCACGATAATTCAGCTGTTTGCGGCACATCGCTTTGACGGTAAAATACTACTTTGCTTATATCAAGTCCGCATGCCAGCCAGGTAGCTGCAACACTGTAGGTGTTTTCGCGGAGGCTTTTTCCATCCTTAATCTGGGTAGCGGAGTGTAAGTCGGCTATAAAAAGAAACGATTCATTCTCAGGTTTATTGGCCATTTCAATAGCCGGAAGGATAGCGCCAAGCAGGTTGCCTAAATGCGGCGTTCCTGTACTCTGGATGCCTGTTAATATTTTTGACATTGTTTACAATAGAATTTTTACAAAGGTAACAGTTTTGGTATTACCATATAGATTGAATTCTTACATTTGGGCTATATGAAAGCGGTAAAATATTTTTTGTGGACACTATGGCGCATTTGGTTTTATATAGTAATGGCTATACCCATACTGGTACTTTCCCCATTCTTAATAATATCAGTTTCGTTTGATGCCACCTATCCCCTGTTTTTTGCCATGGCGCGGTTTTGGGCAAAGTTTATCCTTTATGGTATGGGCTTTTATTACAAAATTGAGCGCGAAGAGCAACTTGTAAAAGGCCAAAGCTATATGCTGGTAGCTAACCATACATCAATGACCGATATTATGCTGATGCTGGTGATCTCTAAGAATCCATTTGTATTTGTAGGCAAGGCAGAGCTTACTAAAATCCCCATCTTTGGCTTCTTCTACCGTAAGAGCTCTATACTTGTAGATCGTAACAATTCTAAAAGCCGGGTAGAAGTTTTTGCCCAGGCACAGCAGCGGTTAAGCCGCGGGTTAAGTATTTGTATTTTTCCTGAAGGCGGCGTGCCGGATGAGTCCATTTTACTTGACGAGTTTAAGGACGGTGCATTCAGGCTTGCGGTAGATCATCAGATACCCATTGTACCCATGACGTTTCCGGATAACAAAAAGCGTTTTTCGTTCACCTTTTTTAGCGGAAGCCCGGGTATTATGCGTGCCAAAGTACACCGTTTTATTGACACTAAGGGCCTGACTACAGACGACCGTAAGGAACTTAAGGAAAGGGTACGTCAGGTTATTTATAATCAGCTTGTGGAGTATCAGAAGAAGTAATGCTAACTGGAGGGATATTCGGACTTATATAAAAAATAAAAGCACCCCCTCATGGAGCGCTTTCACCTTAACTATAAGCTCTAACCAACAAGAGCCTAAAAACTAAAACTAACACCTGAATAGAGACCTATAAAATAGGGTTTAAAATTACCTGCATCCCTGCTAAAGGTGCTTATCTGGTACTTGAACATCGGTTCAAAATTAGCCTCAAATGATTTAAAGAAACGGTATTTAAAACCTATACCTATGTTTGTACTAAAATGGATGTCGTTAAGGTTCTGAGCCTTGCCCACATTAGTGCTATAACCTTGTGTAGATACCACACTAATATTATTTTCATTTAAAAAGAGTGTACTAACACCCCCTATAACATCTATCCCGAATTTTTTATCGAGTAATGCATACGCCATCTCTACAGGTACTTCCACATAACCTGTCTTTTGCAGCATCGACCCATTAAAGGTGCCCGTAGGCAACTGGCTTGCAAATAACGCGTTAGGCGTTGGTGTAACAGATCCCTGGTTTTGCACCACAATATTAGCATTCGATCGTGCCGCAATATTACTGGTCTGTTTATTAAGCGAGGCGTAAAACTCTACTCCTTGCGTAGCATAGTTAAGGTTTAACGTGTTCACCCCAGAGCGTATCGTTATCTTTTTACTGACTGCATAATTAACGCCTACGCCATAGCTAAGGTCGTTCTCATAGCTTTTTGCATTACCTGCAAATTGCCCATCTATGGGCGACCCCTGCGATAGCGAGTTGTAAAACACGGGTGCAAGTTGCGGTTTTACATTCCACTTGTTTGTCTTTATATTGTCTGCAAGAGCCTTTTCTTTCTCTTCCTTCTTGCCTTTTTCTTTTTCCTTTAATAACTTTTCAAGTGCATTTTCAGGCTTAACCGAATCTGTTACAGCAACAGCAGTTTCAGGTATAAGAATATCTTTATCTATAGCAGCAGGATTGGCCAAGTCCTTTTGTTGAGAATTAATATCGCTATCTTTTAAGGCTACCGCACTACTTGCATCAGCCGAGTTAGTACCCGGAACCACTTTATTTACATCCTGAGAATCCACGTCATTTTTGCCTGAAGCTGTTGCTTTGTCTGCATTATATTTCCCTAACCTCTGAGTATTATTTGCTACTGCACTATTCCTGTTAAAAAAATGCCCTCTATCAGTTTCGTTGTTATGCCTTCTCGTATCGCTTTTAGTAACTCCACTTTTATCTGAATCAGATTTGGTTGCTACTGCCGTGCTATTATATCCTGATGTCGCAGATGTTTTTCCGCCTTTCCCCGACTTGTTGTTTACAGTTCCATTAGCATCAAAATTCTCGTTGCGTGTTGCGCCTTTACCATCTCCGTTTACAATACCTCTGTTAATAACATCCGGTTTGTCTGACCTATCATAAACGTCATCTGCATTTACATCATTTAGTGGAGTTTGGTCTGTAGGCAGCTTTTCAAGTGGGGCATTCTGATTATTTACACCATTGTAATTTTCAATTACTACCGGATTAATCTTGCTATCATGATTATTTGTGAAATATAACCCAAGCAGTACTCCCATTATTAAAACAGAAGCCACTCCGGATAACATCCAGACAGGGATAACCCTTCGTTTCTTTTTCTCCTCCAGTTCTTCCCTTATATTATCCCAGATAAATTCGGGTGGAGCGGCCTCAAAGTCCTTAAACTTCTCCTGAAAGAGCCTGTCAATATTTTTTCTATCGCTCATTTTGCAGTAGGTATGCTATTTCCCTGGCGGGTTTCAATTTTTTCTTTTAGTATCATCCGTGCACGGGCAAGGTTAGATTTTGATGTACCATCTGTAATATTAAGCATTGCGGCAATTTCCTTATGCGAATACCCATCTATAACATACAGGTTAAAAACCAGGCGGTACCTGTCCGGTAGTTGCTGTATGATGCCCATGAGGTACTCCATAGGTATATCATCTGCTTCAACTTCCACCTCCGCCTCTTCCGGGACATTTTCAGTTACAATTTCGAAGACTCCTTCTGTTCTGTACTTTTGCAACACGTTATTTACCATTACCCTTTTTGCCCATCCTTCAAACGAGCCCTCAAAGCGGTATTGGCCTATTTTTTTAAATATCAAAAGGAAACCATCCTGCAGGTTGTCTTCGGCATCCACGCGGCTGCGGGAGTACTTTAAGCACACCGCAAACAGCTTTGGGGCAAGCAGGCGGTACAATTGTTCCTGTGCTTTAATGCTGTTTTCCTGACAATCTTTTATGAGCTGTTCTAAACCCAATGTTAGCTTCCTGTATTATATTAACGGCGCACAGGCAATGTCACCGTTAAAAATTTTCTTTCGCCCTGTGCTGTATCCCCGTTGTATATTTTTAAATCGTAACCAGAGCTTTGTGTTAAAGGGCACTCAAAGTTATATGTTGCCTGTTCCTGAACTGTTGCAACGCTATTACAGTCGGCATTTTCAACAATTATAGACTGTACTGCCAGCGTTAAAGTATAGCCGGTTGCCTCTGTGTAAATACCATTTACATAATAGCAGTTATTAGGCCTTTTATAATATAATTTAATAGGGTATGTATTCCCGGGCACTACATATTCAGGGGCGGCAATACTGTCTGCAGCAATAAAAACCATGTTAAAGTCGGCCCGTTCCTCATCGCCCTCAAGCGAGCAGGAAGCGAGGGTAAACAACACAGCAAAAAGAAGTAAACACTTTTTCATAGATCGTTTAATAGTATTGTATAAATTTCTTTACAAACATTAGATGCAAAAAACCTAAAAGGTTGCGTTACAAGGTATAAAAAAACCCGAAATAAATCGGGTTTCGTTGTTATGACATGTTTTGCTTAATAACATCTTTAATTTTAAGCTCCAGTTCTTCGGCCATTTCAGGATTATCCTTAATGAGTGCTTTAACCGCATCACGGCCCTGCCCAAGCTTGGTATCACCATAGCTAAACCATGAGCCGGCTTTACGTATAATTTCGAATTCTACAGCAAGATCCAGTATTTCGCCTGTTTTACTTACACCTTCGCCATACATAATGTCGAACTCGGCAGTTTTAAACGGCGGCGCCACTTTATTCTTAACGATCTTTACCTTAGTACGGTTACCAATTACGTTCTCACCATCTTTTATTTGCGACGAACGGCGTATGTCTATACGTACCGAAGCATAAAACTTAAGTGCGTTACCCCCCGTAGTGGTCTCCGGGTTACCAAACATAACACCAATTTTTTCACGCAACTGGTTAATAAAGAATACCGTACAGTTGGTTTTACTAATAGTACCGGTAAGTTTACGCAGTGCCTGAGACATTAATCGTGCATGAAGGCCCATTTTAGAGTCGCCCATCTCACCTTCTATCTCACTCTTTGGAGTAAGCGCAGCAACCGAGTCGATAACCACAATATCTACTGCACCAGATCGTATAAGGTTTTCGGCGATTTCAAGTGCCTGCTCACCATTATCCGGCTGAGAGATGATAAGGTTAACCACATCTACACCCAGTTTTTCTGCATAACCACGGTCAAACGCATGCTCAGCATCTATAAAAGCAGCAATGCCACCGGCTTTTTGAGCCTCTGCAATTGCGTGCAATGTTAACGTTGTTTTACCCGAAGATTCCGGGCCATATATTTCTATTATCCTGCCGCGTGGGTAACCATTTACACCCAGGGCAAGGTCTACACCAAGAGAGCCGGACGGAATGGCTTCTACCTCTTCCACCGCCTGGTCGCCCAGTTTCATAACCGTTCCTTTACCGTAAGCCTTGTCTAATTTGTCCAGCGTAAGCTGTAATGCCTTCAGTTTAGCTTCTTTTTCTCCGCTCATTTCTTATACATTAGTTTATGTAAATTTAAGGATTTTTTTTGGTGTAGCAAAGAGTGGAATAAAGGTTTAGGGAATTGTTTTTATTAAATAAATCAACAGCAGTATTCTTTTATCCAGACATTAAAATGCTATAATATCCTATCAAAATTTTCCTTAAATTTGTGCTATGGACTTTATGAGTAATCATATCGAAAAAGTAAAACAAATTTGTTCTGCATATAATGTAGACACTATGTATCTTTTTGGATCGGCGCTAAATTCTAATTTCAATCCTGATAGCGATATAGACTTTTTAGTAAAATTCAAGCCTATTGATTTAGCTTTGTATTTTGATAACTATATGAATTTCAAGGAAAGTCTTAAAAAACTTCTTGGCCGTGAGATTGATGTTCTGGAAGAGCAAACTTTAAAAAACCCTATTCTTATCAATTCTATAAATAGAAGTAAAGAATTGATATATGGATGAACGCATTCTTAAATGGCTGTACGATATTAAAATAGCTATAGACGAGATAGATGGCTTTTTTGAAAGTAAAGAAATGAACTTTTTTCGCTACCGTGAAAACATAATGCTTAAAAGAGCCATTGAGCGCAATCTGGAAATTATTGGCGAAGCTATAAACCGTATCATTACAAGAGACAATAGTTTTGAAAGCAGTATTACAAACGCTAAGGCTATTGTAGGTTTAAGAAACCAAGTAATTCATGCTTACGATAATATATCAGATGAAAATATCTGGTCGATTATAATAAATCATCTTCCCAAACTTAAAGATGAAATTGATAATTTGATTGGATCAAATTAATTTTTAGCGATCTGTTTTAAAACCTCAAACAACAACTCCGGTTCATTCGTAGTAATAAAATCTGCCTTTTGTTTTAGCAATATTTCCATTTCGGCTTTATCGTTAACTGTCCAGGCATTTATGGTTAGGCCTAACGCTTTGGCTTCCTTAATCCAGTCAGGGTGTTCCTTGTAAACGCTGTAATGATAATCAAGGCCGGTGTAGCCATCCTGCTTTGCCTGTGCGGGCGCAATATCGCCATTGAGATAAGCCAACTTCGCCTTTAGGCTTAGCCGGTGTACCAGTTTGCCTACATCGTAACTAAAGCAAATATATTCCACCTGCTTTTCGGCCCTGAGCTTTTTTACAGCTTCCACACACATTTGGGTTAGCAGAAAGGAACGCTCGGGACTGACTTCAGATGTCTTAATTTCTAATATTAGTTTTGTCTTTTTCTGCTTTAAGCCTTCACGCAGGTAAGCCTCCAGTGTGGGTATCTTCTCGCCGTTAGGGTATTGCTTTGTAAGTAGTTCGGCATAGGTACTGCTCTCTATAGGCAGGCCGTAAAATATGTGGTCATGGTTTACAACTATGATACTGTCTTTAGTAAGGTGCACATCAAATTCAGATCCGTAACATCCCAAAGCTATTGCCTGTTTTAAAGAAGCTATAGAGTTTTCGGGCAGGTTGTTCGTTTTCCACGCGCCGCGGTGGGCGATAACGCAGTTTTTATGTTGAGCTGCTAACGATAAAGTAAAAAGCAGAAGGATGGATGTAACTATTTTAAGATGCTTCATGGGTAAAAATTTATATCCGAAATTAAATAAAATTTTCGCTGTAGATGTTACGTAAAGATTAAAGCCTCGATGATAAGAAGGTGATTTAATTTTCTTATTAAGATAACCGTAACACTTTTACTATTTATCTTAGATGTTATAAACCTTACTTATGAATAAGATACTACTCCTCCTATCTGTAATTACTATTTTTAGCTGCTCGAGTGACGATGACTCCAACAACGAACAAAAGGCAAAGAAATATGTCGACGTTGTGACGCTTACCACCAATGGGGAAACAAGCACAATAAATCTGACTTATAACGATGCTAAACAAATCATCCGTTATTCGAGGTCAGGTACATCATTAACTTATAAGTATGAACAAGGCAGGCTAACTACAATTACCGATACCGACCAAAATAATACGCCCTATCAGTTAAGTTATACCAACGGGCAATTGTCTTCGCTTAAACATTATAATGATACCTATCCTGTAACACATAACGTTGCAGATAATTGCTTTACCTTTAGCGCAGGAGAAATTAATTTAAAATTAGGTATTGCAGGCAGGCATATTGCTTTCTTAAATAATTTTGATGGTGTAAGCTCCCAAAAATTTAGCTACAGTAATCAGAACAAAGGCCCTATGTATAATATAAGTACCGAAAATGCTTATTTAGTCCCGCTTTTTTCTGAGTACGCGTATATTTTTCTGACATCAATGCCAACTGTTCAGTTCAGGCTAAATACAGATGGGACGGAAAAGGTGTATAACGCAACGCATACTTTTGATGAAGAAGGATATGTAACCTCTACAGTACTTCGTTCGGGTAATGAAGAATTTATAAGCGCACAATTTCATTATGTTACGCTATAATTTCTGATAAGCTACTATGCATAGAGGTGATTTTAAGTAGAAAATTAGGTCTGCCAATTAATTTGCTGACTTTTAAAAAATTTCTACCTTTGCGGCGGTTCCGCCATCAGGAGCCGCTACATATTGAAATTTCTCCACTTAAAAATTGTATAGCATGCAACTGTTCAACACTTTAAGCGCAGAAGAAAGAGCCGAACTTATAGAGCAGTCCGGTAAACAGCGCCTTACGCTGTCTTTCTATGCCTACACTCATTTAGAAGACCCAAAAGCATTTCGCGATTCGCTTTTCCTGGCCTGGAACCCACTCGAGGTTTTAGGAAGGATATACGTTGCCAAAGAGGGTATAAACGCCCAGCTCTCACTTCCGGCCGATCACTTTTACCAGTTTAAAGACCACCTTGATACCATACCTTTTTTAAACGGTATACGCCTTAACGTTGCCGTAGAGCACGATGATATGTCGTTCCTTAAGCTGACTATCAAGGTCCGCGATAAAATTGTAGCCGACGGATTGGACGATTCTTCATTTGATGTCACGAATAAAGGAATTCACCTTGGCGCAAAGGATTTTAACCAGATGTTGGAAGATCCTAATACTATTGTGGTCGATTTTCGTAACCATTACGAGAGTGAGATAGGGCATTTCAGGAATGCCATGACACCCGATGTCGACACCTTTAGGGAATCGCTTCCGGTCATCGAAAACCAACTTACGGATCATAAAGAAGATAAAAACCTGCTTATGTACTGCACGGGCGGTATTCGCTGCGAAAAGGCGTCGGCCTTCTTTAAGCATAAAGGCTTTAAGAACGTGTACCAGCTGGAAGGCGGTATCATAGAATATACGCGCCAGGTTAAAGCCGAAGGGCTGGAGAGTAAATTCATTGGTAAAAATTTCGTTTTCGACCACCGTCTTGGCGAACGTATTACCGATGATGTCGTGGCCCAGTGCCACCAGTGCGGCAAACCGTGTGACAACCATACTAATTGTGCTAATGAGGCCTGCCACTTGCTTTTTATTCAGTGTGATGATTGCAGGGAGACTATGCAGAATACCTGTTCGCCGGAGTGTCTGGAGGTAATTCACCTTCCGGAAGAGGAGCAAAAAGCATTGCGCCGCGGAATCATGAAAGGCAATATGATCTTTAAAAAAGGAAAATCTGGCAAATTAACGTACAAAAAGAGTGGCGACGAACTTACTGGACTTGCCTTAGCTTCTGCCCCGAAAGCAAAACCTGCTTCAAGGCCACGCATCAAAAAAGTACATATAGGTAAAGGGGAGCATTATTACCCTAAGGCACAGGTAGGTCAGTTTACCATCGAAGATCATGAACTTAATACAGGTGACCGTATTATAATATCGGGACCAAGCACGGGAGACCAGCAGCTTGTAGTAGAGCGCATGCACGTAAATGGTAAGGAAAGCAACACCGCTGTAAAAGGCGATAAAGTTACCTTTAACTTACCCTTCAGGATAAGACTTTCAGATAAACTGTTTAAAATAACAGAATAATATTTTTTGATATGAAAAACCTGTACGAAAGTGCAGGTTTTTTCGATTTGAAATGAAAAGAAGTTAAGGCCTCACTCCTATTTACTATTGATAGAGCCTTAGGGAACCACAATTATAGCATGCAAGAGTGAAGCTGCCCACCTCTCCTTTGGAGAGGGTTGGGGTGAGGCTGTATATCCCACAAAAAAATACTATCTTTACCCACAAAATCGTTTTTTAATAACAACGCGAATCGTAGTGGCAAAGCCACGATCTATATATACAAATAACACTATGGCATGTACAAACTGTTCTACGGGATCTAAAGATGGTACCCCGAGAGGATGTAAAAATAATGGGACCTGCGGTACCGATAGCTGCAACAAACTTACTGTATTCGACTGGCTTTCTAACATGACACTACCGGGGGGCGAAGCTCCGTTTGATTGTGTAGAAGTACGTTTTAAAAACGGAAGGAAAGAGTTTTACCGCAATACAGATAAACTTACACTAAGCATAGGCGACATCGTTGCTACAGAGGCCTCTCCGGGTCACGATATTGGTATTGTGACACTTACCGGCGAATTGGTAAAAATGCAAATGAAGAAAAAAGGTGTTAAGGATAACAGCGAGATCCTTAAAATTTACCGTAAAGCTTCTCAAAAGGATATCGACATCTGGAGTGATGCGCGCGATAAAGAGGAGCCTATGAAAGTTATCGCCCGCGAAATAGCGATAAAGCTTAAGCTCGAAATGAAAATATCAGATATTGAGTTTCAGGGTGATGCCTCAAAAGCTACATTTTACTATACTGCTAATGACCGTGTGGATTTCCGCCAGTTAATTAAAGATTTTGCCCGCGAATTTAGTGTGCGCATCGAGATGAAGCAGGTAGGTTTCCGTCAGGAAGCATCACGCCTTGGCGGCATAGGCTCTTGTGGCCGTGAACTTTGCTGCAGTACCTGGTTAACCGATTTTAGGAGTGTAAATACATCGGCAGCACGTTACCAGCAGCTATCATTAAATCCGCAAAAACTTGCAGGACAATGTGGTAAGCTAAAATGCTGTCTTAACTACGAACTTGATACCTATCTTGATGCCCTTAAAGGCATGCCGGATATGGATACTAAGATCTATACAGAAAAAGGAGATGCCGTTTGCCAAAAGGTAGACATCTTTAAAGGCCTTATGTGGTTTGCTTACCTTAATGATATGGCGCACTGGCATATTATTAAAACAGAACAGGTTAAGGAAATGGTATCGCTTAACAAAAATAAAGAGCGTGTAGCAGCGTTAGAAGATTATGCGGTGGAAGTTGCTGCAATAGAGCCCGAGAAAAACTTCCAGAATGCTGTGGGTCAGGACAGCCTTACCCGTTTTGATGCTCCTAAAGCACGCAAAAAGAAACCGTCTAACAGGAACAAAGCACCCGAAGGAAGCAACAAGATTGTTGGCAAGAGTGCCGCAATTGCCGCGGCAGCGGCTGGTACTGCACCGGTGGCAGAGGGTGGAAACATCATCAGGCCAAACAATGGAGGTGGGAATAGCAACAACAACGGCAATAGAAATAACAATAAGAAAAAACCATCAGGCCCTCCTAAAAATGGCCCTGCTATAACGCCAAATAATAAAAATGCAGATGATAAAAAATAGCTTATTAGCCATGGGGCTGCTGTTTTTAGTTTGCTCCTGCGACAAAGCAAGGGTTTTTGACGATTATAAAGAATACAATGGCACATGGAATAAAGATTCTGTTGCCGCATTTAAATTCGACCAAAAGGATACCACTTCCAGGTACAACCTTTTTGTTACTATGCGGGCTAACAATGGTTACCCGTATAATAACATTTACCTTATTGTACAAATGGAACAACCGGGTACAAAGATTACGAAGGTAGACACCCTTGAATACCAAATGGCAAACCCGGATGGCAGCCTTTTAGGCGATGGCTTTAGCGATATAAAAGAAAGCAAGCTTTGGTACAAAGAGAAAGTGCGTTTTCCTAAAGCAGGTAAGTATACTGTAAAAGTGCAACAGGCCGTAAGGCAAGCCGGACAGGTACCTGGTGTACAAGAACTTGACGGTATTACCGAAGTAGGTTTTAGAATAGAATCAACAGAATAGATTATAAACAGTTATGGCAGTAAAGAACAATAACAGGGCAGCAAGCGGTAATTGGCGTTATATAAAAAAGTTTTGGCAAATATTCGGTATAGGGTTTCTTGCCATTATTTTGTTTTTCCTTTTGGCCTCATGGGGTGTATTTGGTAAAATGCCTTCATTTGATCAGTTGGAAAACCCTAATTCTAATGTAGCAACAGAGATCATTTCATCAGATGGTGTTACTATTGGTAAATTTTACCTGCAAAACCGTACTCCGGTTAAGTATGCAGAACTGCCTAAGTATCTTGTAGATGCGCTGGTATCTACAGAAGATGAACGCTTTTACGACCACTCCGGTATAGATGGCCGCGGTACATTAAGAGCTGTCGCAAGTTTGGGAACAAGCGGTGGTGCTAGTACCATAACCCAGCAGTTGGCTAAGAACCTGTTTCATGGGGAAGGGTCTAAAAACCTTTTAATGCGTATAGTTCAGAAAGGAAAAGAATGGATAATTGCAACCCGTTTAGAGCGTCAGTATACTAAAGAAGAAATTATTGCCATGTACCTAAATACGGTAGACTTTGTTAATAATGCAGTAGGTATACGTTCCGCTACAAAAACTTATTTTGGTAAGGAGCCAAAGGAGCTTACGGTAGACGAAGCCGCGCTAATTGTTGGGATGCTTAAAAATCCGTCACTTTACAATCCTGCGAGGGAATCTAAAAGGGAATTAGTAACCAACCGAAGGAATACCGTATTAGCCCAAATGGTTAAGAATGGTAAACTTACCGAAGCCGAGAAAGCAAAATATGAAGGGGAACCTTATAAACTGCACTTTGCACCCGAAAGCCACCAGGACGGTATAGCCACTTATTTTAGGGAATATCTTAGGGGCTTTATGGACAAATGGGTTAAAAGCCATCCTAAACCTGACGGCACTGATTATGATATTTATACTGACGGGCTTAAAATATACACTACTATCGATTCGCGTATGCAAACGTATGCCGAAGAAGCTGTAGATTCTCACCTTGCCAATCTTCAGGAGGAGTTTAATAACGAGCAACGAAAAAACACTAACGCCCCGTTTGTAAATATATCCCAGGCAGAAACTAATAAAATATTAGATCGTGCAATGCGTAATTCTGAGCGCTGGAGGATATTAAAAGAACAGGGAAAGGACGAAGAGGACATCAAAGCGTCGTTTAGTAAAAAGACTGATATGACAGTGTTTACCTGGCATGGCGACCGCGATACGCTTATGACCCCTATGGATTCTATACGTTATTACAAGCACTTCCTGCAGTCCGGCTTAATGAGCATGGAGCCACAAACAGGGCATGTTAAAGCTTGGGTGGGCGGTATAAACTACAAACACTTTCAGTACGATCACGTGGGTCAGGGTGCGAGGCAGGTAGGCTCTACTTTTAAGCCTTTTGTTTATGCAACAGCTATTGAGCAACTTCATTATTCACCATGTGACTCTATATTAGATGGTCCTTTTAGCATGCCCAAAGGTAAATTTGGTATTGATGCTAACTGGAACCCGCAAAACTCTAACGGACAGTTTAGAGGAATGGTAACACTTAAGCAGGCATTGGCAAATTCTATTAATACAGTATCGGCTAAACTTATAGACCGGGTGGGTCCAAAAGCTGTGGTAGACATGACCCGAAATCTTGGTGTATCGTCTAAAATACCTGAACAGCCTGCAATCGCACTTGGTGCGGTGGAAATTACCGTGAGCGATATGGTAGCTGCATACAGTACATTTGCTAATCAGGGTATGTATGTAAAACCGGTAGTCATTACTAAGATTGAAGATAAAAACGGTGTGGTGCTCTTCCAGAGCGTGCCGGAAACCCATGAGGTAGTAAGTAAAGATATTGCCTATGCTATAATAAAGCTTCTTGAAGGTGTTACTGAGACAGGATCTGGTGCGCGCCTTAAGTGGGGCGGCGGCGGTGGCACAGGTTACGACCGTATGACAGGATATCCTTATAAGATCGTAAATCCTGTTGCAGGTAAAACAGGAACTACACAGAACCAGAGTGATGGTTGGTTTGTAGGTATGGTACCTAATCTTGCAACCGGAATTTGGGTAGGTAACGAAGACAGGTCGGCGCACTTTAAACGCCTTGTTTATGGTCAGGGTGCCACAATGGCTTTACCTATATGGGGTATTTATATGAGAAAAATGTATGATGATGATAGCATGGTGTTCAAGGTGTCTGAAAAGCCTTTTGACCGCCCGGCTAACCTCTCTATAAAAGTAGATTGCTGGAAACCTCCGGTAAAGGATACTACCAAAGTTGACAGTTTAAGTGTCGACGAATTCGGAATATAATTTAATAAGGCCTTCTTTTGAAGGTCTTTTTTTATATATTTATATGCCAATTTAAAATAAATTGTATGATTAATAAAAAAGTGCAAAATGTGGGGGAAGCCCTCAAGGATGTAAATAGCGGCACGACCATCATGCTGGGCGGGTTTGGACTTTGTGGTATTCCCGAAAATAGTATTGCTGAACTGGTGACGAAAGGTATTACCGATCTTACCTGTATTTCTAACAATGCGGGTGTCGACAACTTTGGGTTGGGCTTGTTGCTTCAGAAGAAACAGATCAAAAAAATGATCTCCTCTTACGTCGGCGAAAATGCCGAATTCGAACGCCAGATGTTAAGCGGTGAGCTGGAAGTAGAACTAACGCCACAGGGTACGTTAGCCGAGAAATGCCGCGCTGCGCAAGCCGGTATCCCTGCATTTTATACCCCTGCAGGTTACGGTACAGAAGTAGCGGAAGGTAAAGAAGCACGAGAATTTAACGGCAAAATGCACATTATGGAGCATGCTTACAACGCCGACTTCGCTATTGTTAAAGCATGGAAAGGTGATGAAGCGGGTAACCTTATATTTAAGGGTACCGCTAAAAACTTTAACGCCTGTATGGCCGGCGCAGCAAAAATCACTATTGCTGAAGTTGAAGAACTTGTTCCTGCGGGAACTCTTGATCCGAATGAGATTCACGTACCGGGAATATTTGTAAAGCGAATTTTTCAGGGAGAGAAATACGAGAAAAGAATTGAGCAGAGAACTGTGAGGACAAGATAATTTCGTCAATTCGATTATTTGTTATTTTGAAGCGCGCATGACAAATAAACAAACTACAAATCAACACAAAAAATGGCTTTAGATAAAATAGACATAGCGAAACGTATCGCAAAAGAAGTTAAAGACGGTTATTTTGTTAACCTGGGCATTGGCATACCCACACTGGTCGCTAATTATGTTCGGGACGACATTAATGTAGATTTTCAAAGTGAAAATGGCGTATTAGGCATGGGGCCCTTCCCTTTTGAGGGTGAGGAAGATGCCGATATTATTAATGCAGGTAAGCAAACTATTACTACGTTACCGGGCGCGTCTTTTTTCGATTCGGCTACAAGCTTTGGAATGATACGCGGACAGCATGTAGACCTAACTATTCTTGGGGCAATGGAAGTTGCGGAGAATGGTGACATAGCCAACTGGAAAATTCCCGGCAAGATGGTAAAAGGTATGGGTGGGGCAATGGACCTGGTAGCATCTGCAGAGAATATTATTGTAGCGATGATGCACGTAAACAAGGCCGGCGAAAGTAAGTTGCTTAAGCGTTGTTCGTTGCCGCTAACGGGTGTTGGATGCGTAAAAAAGATAGTTACAGAACTGGCGGTATTAGAAATTGTACCTGAAGGCTTTAAGTTACTGGAACGTGCACCGGGCGTAACGGTAGAGGATATTAAAAATGCTACGGAAGGCAACCTGATTGTAGAAGGAGATATACCTGAAATGGTAATAGACTAACTATTACTATATGATTAAACTAACCCGCAGCTGATCTGTGGGTTTTATTTGGCTGTAACAAGGAGATCTAACTACTTAGCTATTTCAAGGGAAACCTTTAATTCACCGTGATTTTTGTTATCGGTAATTTGCATAAAGGCTTTCTTAGAAAGATCTATATCCCGGCCCCCACTAAATGGACCACGATCATTTACTGTAACTGTGATTGACTTCTTATTGGCTAAGTTTGTAACTTTCACCTTGCTGCCAAAAGGAAGCTTTTTGTGCGAGGCCGTTAGCTTATTATTGCTGAAGGTTTCGCCACTGGCAGTCTTTTTACCGTTAAACTTATCGGCATAATAACTGGCAACAGCTTTTTTGTCGTATAGGTTAAATGATCCCTTTTTCGTAGAGCAGGCAACAAATAGAATAACCGTCAGTAGTAAAAAAGCAAGCTTTTTTATCATGGTTATTTTTTCTCTAATACCTCGATTTTAACTTTAAAACTACCGGAATTTTTATTGGAAGCAATTTCCATATATGCCTTTTTGGTAAGGTCTATATCCAGTGTTTTACTAAAGGGGCCGCGATCGTTAACTTTAACGTCTACAAACTTTCCGTTGTTCTCGTTAGTTACCCTAACTACGGTTCCCATAGGAAGCTTCATGTGGGCTGCAGTATATTTTGCATTGTGAAAACGCTCTCCGCTGGAGGTTTTCCTGCCGTTAAATTTATCGGCATAATAAGTAGCCAGAGCACTTTTTTTATAAAGTGTAAGTGATGGTTCACTTGGCTTTGCAATTTCAATCTTTGTTTCTGTGGAGTCTGCAGCTACCGCTGCAACAACTTCTTTTGGATTAGGTGTGGCAGACTGGCTACCCGACGAAAATCCTGAGATAATAAATAACAATACGGCTGTACTGAAAATGATACTACTATTCCTCATAATACTATAATTTTTTTGTTCATGCGTTATGTTTATCAATAAAACACGCCATAGAAACAAAAGCACTCCTAAGAGGCTTTTACCTGCCGGTTAGCTTAACCAGGCACTCCATGGTATCCTGCTTAATAGCAATACCAGGGCTACAGCATATAAATATGCAATAAACTTAAATTTCTTTGTGTCGTCTTCCGTCTTTTTATGTTTAGACCATCCTATAGTTATCAACGTAATAGCTATAATGTTTATTAGTGGGTGTTCTACAACGTATAATCTTAAATCGCTGTTTTTCATAACTGTGCCCATTCCTTGAGTTCTTGCAGTTTCAAAGTATTGCGATGTAAACAGTAAAATAATTCCCAACACCAATTGCAAGTGCGAAAAGATAAGTGCAATTAATGCAATACGCTTATCCTGCTGATTAAAAGGCCTGTTTCTCGAAAGCCCGATAAACGAATTTAATATCGTTAAAAACAGGAGCCCCAATACTGCAAAGGCAAGGTAAGAATGTAGATCTTTAACAGGAGAATACATAGTTTTTGAGATGTTGGAAAAACAAATATAAGCAAAACATGTAATAAAAGGTGCACTAAACTTGTGCTAAAATGCAACTTTAACGTAATGATGAATCAAATTTTTTAAGTTTTAACAATAGTAATTAGCTGGATATAAGTGCTTTGACTTAGACTACCTAATCTATACGTCTATAACAAAAAAAGGTTAGCCTTTGCTAACCTTTTTTATTAATACTATCTTGTCTTACATTTGTTTTATAAGGTATACATATACCGGAAAGTGATCGCTAAAGCCCACGTTACCATTGCTGTTACGTAACGGATATCCCTTATATGCTCCGTTGGGCTGTGTCATAAAAGTTTTATTGTAGACTCCTGCTTTCCAAAATCGGTATGAAGTGTAATCTTTTTCTACAAGTGGCTGCGTCATTATCATCTGATCAAAAAGATCCCATGCATCACGATAAGCCAAAGTACCTATACCTTTTTTAGACATTTCCTCCATTGGGTTGTACAAGCCACCCGGTTTTACATCTTCTTTAAGTGCTTTGGCACCAAGTACTACCTTAATACTATTATTATATGGCCCATCATTAAGGTCACCCATTGTAATAACTTTAGCTTTAGGGTTAACTCCATATAAAGAATCTATTATCTTTTTGTTTAAAGCTGCAGCGGCTTCCCTAAATGGACTGCTCACTTTTTCGCCCCCCGCACGCGATGGCCAGTGGTTTACTATAAAACTTACCTCTTCTCCATCAAGCATACCGGTAACAAGCAGTTGGTCACGCGTATAGCGCCTTCCGCTATTATCAATATTGATAATAACGCCCTCTTCCTCCTTATCTCCTTCGGTTTCTTTACCCGCTGCTTTGTCTGCTTCAGCCTTTCTCTTAGCTTTAAGCCCGGCAGCATCATATATAAGGAGTGGGAAAGCCTTGTAACTTGTAGGTTTAAAGCTCTTTTTCTGGTATAAGAGTGCAACGTCTATACCCCTTCTGTCAGGAGAATCAAAGTGAACAATCCCATATCCCTTGTCTACTAATAGAGGTTGCTTAATAAGATCTTCAAGCACCCTGCGATTTTCTATTTCAGCTACACCCAATATAGTAGGTGAGTTGGGATTATTTGTAGTACCCAATTCGGCTACTACGCGAGATAAGTTTGCAAGTTTCTTTTTATACTTCACACCGTTCCAGCGTTGTGAGCCAGATGCAAGCCATTCTTCATCATTAATTTTAGGGTCATTTATAGTATCATACAAGTTTTCGACATTATAAAATGCTATGGTATGCACCTTAAATTTCTTGTCCTGAGCATGTCCTGTAACACAAAAAAACAGGGCCAATAAGAGCATACGTAGTGATTTAATCATCATTATCTAACAAATATTAATTTAACATCAAGTTTTGTAACAAAGCGGATGCCAAAAGTAGATAATATTTTTAAAAGTTATACATTTGCCGCCGTTAAGAAATATTTAACTTAATGACAAACTGGAATAATTAAAATTATCTATGAAAAAACTAGTACTCAGTCTTTTATTTGTGATGCAGGTGGTATGTGCCTGGGCGCAGCAATCAGCATCTGTACAGGGCAAGGTTGTTGATTCTAAGTCACAAAATCCTGTTGAAAACGTTGTTGCAACGCTTGATGCAACAGGAACAACGGCTCTTACCAATGCGCTTGGTGTCTTTGCATTTCCGGATGTAACGGGGGGAAGCCACGTGTTAACTATTAGCAGCACGGGATTTGTATCTCAAACTTTTACACTCGAGGTAGAACCGGGTCAACCGCTTGATATAGGTGTGGTATCGCTTGAATACGATATAACATCTGAACAGCAGCTAAGCCTTATCACTATTACTGATAATGACCTTGGCGATGACAATAGCGGATCTGAAAATACCGCAGGATTATTACAGGCGTCAAGAGATATTTACCAGCAGGCAGCAGCCTTTAACTGGGGTATAGCACGTTTTAGGATTCGTGGCCTTGATAACGAATATGGTACTACCATGATTAATGGTGTTATAATGAATAAGCTATATGACGGCAGGCCACAGTGGAGTAACTGGGGTGGACTTAACGACGCCACACGTAACCAGGAATTTACGATGGGTTCTGCTCCATCAGACTACACTTTTGGGAATATTCTTGGTACTCAGGAAATTAATACTCGTGCTTCAATATTCAGGCCGGGTGGCAGGATCTCTTTTTCCGGAACTAATACTAACTATAACTGGAGGGCTATGGCTACATATGCTTCCGGCATGGACGGCAATGGTTGGGCTTATGTGATTTCAGGTTCAAGAAGATGGGCGCAGGAAGGTTACTTTGAAGGAACCGATTATGCCGCTAATTCTATTTTTGCGAGTGTAGAGAAAAAAATTAACGACAGGCACAGCCTTAACTTTACCTCTATATATGCACAAAACAGCCGTGGTAAAAACTCACCTAATACTCAGGAAGTAACTGGTCTGGTTGGAGTAGACTATAACTCTTACTGGGGATGGCAAAATGGCAAAAAACGCAACTCCCGCGATAAAGACGTTGAAGAGCCTATCTTAATGCTTAGCCACTTTTGGAATGTGACAGATAACACATCTTTAAATACCAATGTTTCTTATCAATTTGGTAGTATAGGTAACAGTCGTGTAGATTACCAGGGCGTCAAAAACCCGGATCCTACCTATTATGGTAACCTGCCAAGCTACTTTAGCTCGCAGTTTGAAAACGAAAATGGTGTAGATGGCTCCGTCTACCAGCCGGGTGGACTGGGCGGTAACTACATAGGTAATAGTCCTCAAAATACAGGGTTAGCTAATGATAATCGTAATTCGTTTCTTGCAAGTCCACAGCTTGACTGGGATAACTTATACCGCATAAATACAAGGCCTGTTGTTAATGAAAATAACATCGAAATAGGACGGGAAGCTGCACAGAGCAGGTATGTACTGTATGAAGACAGGACAGACGATAAAACATTCACCGCAAACACTATCTTTCGTTCGCAGTTATCCGATAATATAGTAATGAATGCCGGAGGTACATTCAGGCAGCTTAAATCGCATAACTTTCAAAATTTATTAGACCTTTTAGGCGGACTATATTATTTAGATATTGATCCTTTCTATCCCGGTGCACAAGGCCAGGCAGATATAAGAACACCTGACAGGCAGGTGGGCGTGGGCGATACATTTGGTTACAACTACAACCTGTTAGCAAACCATTACGATGTTTTTACACAGTTCAAATTTTCTTATACCAAGTTTGATTTCTATGTGTCCCAGCAATTCTCCCGTTCAGAGTACCAAAGAGAAGGATTGTACCAAAATGGCATTTACCCCACAACCTCTCTCGGTAAAGGCGATAAGGTAGAATTCAACAACTTTGGCTTTAAGGGTGGGCTAACATATAAGTTAGATGGAAGAAATATGCTGGTTTTTAACGGCTTGTATATGACTAAAGCGCCTTCACTTAGAAATACCTTTCCTAATGCAAGGCTAAACAATAATATTGTTCAGGGTATAGATAGTGAAAACATAACAAGTGCAGATGTTAGTTATGTGATAAGGACTCCTAAATTAAAAGCAAGACTAACAGGCTTTTTCTCTAAGATACAAAACGCTACAGAGACATCTTTCTTCTTTGCTGAAGGTATTTTTGATGCCGAAGCATCTGCTGATACTAATGCATTTGTTGCAGAGACTGTTACAGATATTGATAAAAAAATGATGGGTGGAGAATTTGGAATTGAATACAATTTTACTTCTACCATAAAATTAACGGGTTCTGCGTCGTATGGTCAATATACCTATGATAATAACCCTAATGTATTTATTAATAATGATGCTTATAGTGATATTGATGTTGCAAACGGCGCTCAGGGTTCTGGCGGGCCTATTGTTAACTTTGGAAAATCAAGTCTTAAAAACTATAAACTTCCCGGCATGCCGCAGCAGGCGTATAGTTTAGGTATTGAGTATAGGGATCCTCATTACTGGTGGATAGGTGCAAATGCTAATTACCTTGCAAATAATTATATTGACGTTTCCGCAATATTAAGAACCAATAATTTTGTTCAGAATCCTTTAACGGGATTTGATTTTCCTGAAGCCACACCTGAAAGGACAAGAGCATTACTTAGACAAGAACAGTTTGATGCGTTTTACTTGTTTAATTTACAAGGGGGTAAATCATGGAGGATAGGAAAACAAACTGTAGGGTTCTTTGCAAATATTAATAACCTATTAAACAAAACTTATAAAACAGGTGGCTTTGAACAGGCTCGTAATGCTAACTACAGAAACCTGAATCAGGATGTATCAAGTGGAAACCCTACTTTTGCCCCAAGGTATTTTTACGGGTACGGCAGAACCTTTTTTGTAAACCTTTATATCAATTTCTAAAAAAAAAAAATCTATATACTATGAAAGCAATTTTTAACAAAACTCTCCTGTTTGCAACTGTATTATCTGCAGGTTTGCTTACCAGCTGTATTAATGATGACGACTATAGCGTTCCTGAACTTCGTTGTGACGAGACTTCATTAGTAAAAAATTTGGAACCTCAGGCTGTTCCGGCTACTACAACCGTAGCTCCTTATGCTGACAATACCGCAATACCGGGCGATGATATTATTGAAGCCTATGTTACATCAAGCGATTTGGGGGGTAACTTCTTTAAAAGTATCTCATTCCAAACGCTGGACGGCTCTTTTGGATTTAGCGTTCCTGTAGATGTTGCCTCTTACGCTGCAAAATTTGACGTGGGAAGAAAAGTACTTATTAACCTTAAAGGCACCTATACTGATATTGCTCACGGAAGCATGAGAATTGGAGCTCTTTTTCAAAATCAGGTTGGCAGGTTATCTGCGGCGGATTATGCAACAGTACTTAATCGTTCTTGTACCGTAATTAGCGAAGAAGACTTAAAGAGCGATCTTACAATTGCAGAGGCAAAAAATAACGTGCGTATAAACACACTTATTGAGCTACAAAATGTTCAGTTCAGGACTGAGGATCTAAACGGAACATACTATAGAGAGGATAATGCCTTAGGTGGTTCAACAAATCTTTATCTTGAAGATGAAGCAGGAAATACAATTATTTTCAGGACAAGCAGCTTTGCTACTTATGCCGGAAGCAGAGTGGCGAGAGGACTTGGTACAGTGCGTGGTGTGCTTACTAAATTTAACAATGATTATCAATTCGTAGCCCGTTACGAAAGCGACATTAAGCTTGATCAGCCCAGAATAGGCGGTGAAGTTCCTCCAGGAGAGAATCCGGGAGAGAATCCAGGTGAGAATCCAGGTACAGAAGGTCCTGGTGCTAATGCCGTACTGCTTTATCAGGGTAGTGATTTTGAAGATGCAGCAGCTTTTACAGCCGGTATTAATGCACAGTTTGGTATAAAACCTTATGCCACAATTAGCGCTGGTACAGGTCAAAATGGTAGTGCTTCTTTAAAAATAAACACAACGGGAGCAGCTGCAAACGATTATGTATTTAACTCTAAAGCTGCTACGGGACTTCCGGCAACATATTCTAAAGTTACTTTTTATGTTAAAGGTACTTCTTCGAAAAGCCTTTCTATAAACCTTTATAAGGCAGATGGCACATACTATAGGTTCAACCTGGGTGACGTGAGCGGTAATAAAGTGGTTACACCATTTGAAACTAATCAATACACGGGCGTTATAAATACAAATAACGAGTGGGTTTTGATCACATTAGATCTAAGCACAATTACAGATTTAAACACTACAAATACTAACTCCGACATTTTCGCGCTAAAAGTAGGTAGTTCAGCTCCTTATGATCTTCATATCGACAATTTCAAAATAGAGTAAACTTATTGCATATACATGAAAAAGGGGCATTAAGCCCCTTTTTTTATACACGATATTTGTATCATAATATCAACTATTGTTGTTGGTTATCCACCCTCATCTAAAAAGCTACCTCAGCATATTATAATACATCAGCAATGTATAACGTAGTGCTTAGACTATACCTCTTCGGCTTTCTTTACAGGAAATAAAAGGGATGCTGCTATAGAAACAACGAGGATACCGCCCACTATGGCCAGTGAGACAGGAGAGGAAATGTGCACAAACGGCCCTATAAGCATTTTTATACCTATAAATGCCAATATAACGGCAAGACCATAATGCAGTCGGCTAAACATATACATAAAGTTTGCCAGCAGGAAGTACAAAGCTCGCAAACCAAGTATGGCAAAGATGTTTGATGTATATAGAATAAGCGGATCATTTGGCGCGATAGCGAAAATGGCAGGGATAGAATCTACTGCAAAAATAAGATCTGTAAATTCTATAACAGCGACTACTACGAGAAGAGGCGTTGCCATGCGTATACCATTTTCTCGTATAAAAAAGCGTCCACCTTCATAATTCTTCGTCACTTTAAATAGCTTGTAAATTACTCTTGCACCGGGGCTTTTGGAAAAGTCTTTATTCTCATCGGTATCCTCGTGAGATGACCATGATTTTATCCCGGCGATGATAAGAAAGATACCGAAAATAGTAAGCACCGCATTAATTTCCCGGCTTTCGCCAAAAATGGTAATAGGTGGTAAGTAAGTAATATTTATAAGTTCTACACCTGTAAATATAAATATCGCCCTGAAAACCAAAGCTCCTATAATACCCCAGAACAATACTTTGTGGTGAAGCTCCTTTGGCACGTTAAAAAAGCCAAAGACTAGAATAAATACAAACAGGTTATCTACTGATAATGCCTTCTCTATCCAGTAGGCACTCTGAAATTTAGTAAAGGCTTCAAAGCCCATTACATAATAGATAACGCCGCTAAATATCATAGAAAGCGATATCCATACAATAGACCATGATAATGCCTCTTTACTGCTTACTACATGGTTTTGCTTATTAAACACACCAAGGTCAAGCAACAGCATGACCACTACAGTTACACCAAAAATGGCTAATACGCCGGGATGATTTATTAGATGGTCATGATTCATGATGTGTCGTGTTTAATCCAGTTTATCCGTTAGCTTTTTAAAAACCTGTTTAGCATCGCCGCCTTCATACAAAATAGAGTACACGGCATTAATAATTGGCGTCTTAGCTTTATATTCTTTGTTTAACTTATAGGCGCTGTTTGCGGCATAATATCCTTCTGCCACCATGCTCATTTCCATCATGGCGCTCTTTACGGTATACCCCTTCCCAATCATGTTCCCAAACATACGGTTACGCGAGAAAACTGAATAGCCTGTAACAAGTAAGTCGCCCAGATATGCAGAATCATTAATGTTGCGCTTCATTTTATGCACCTTGCGGATAAACTTTTTCATTTCGCGCACTGCGTTGCTCATTAGCAATGCCTGAAAGTTATCTCCGTAGCCCAACCCGTGTGCCATACCAGCAGCAATTGCATAAATATTTTTAAGCATTGCCGCATATTCTGTGCCTATAATATCATCCGATATTTTGGTTTTTATATAATGGCTATTTAAATTATTTGCCATAATCCTTGCCTTCTTTTCACTGCCGCAGGCTATGGTTAAATAAGAGAGCCTTTCTAAAGCTACCTCTTCGGCATGGCATGGACCCGTTATAACCCCTATATTATCAAAAGGTATGTTGTATGTATCATGAAAATGTTCGCCTACAATTAAGCTGGTCTCAGGCACAATTCCCTTTATAGCCGAAAATATTATTTTATCCTCAAGGCTTACGGTAAGCTTTTCCAGCTCTGTACTTAAAAATGCCGATGGTATTGCAAAAATCAGATAATCAGCATAAGCAACTGCTTCATTAATATCGTTAGTAAGAAGAAGTTTATTTGTATCAAACTCTACAGAGCTTAGGTAATTAGGATTATGCTTTTGCAGCTTGATGTGTTCTATGGCAGATGTATTTCGCATGTACCACGCAATCTTGTCTACATTTACACATAGCATTTTAGCTATTGCCGTTGCCCAGCTTCCACCGCCTATTACCGCGAACTTAGGAGTATCACTCATTACATTACGTTTGTTTGTAAGGTCAAAAGTACTCAAATTTAACACAACTGCCTTACAGCTCTCTTACAGCATTAAACACCTCAACAAACATTAACATTTTATTAAGATACACATGCGCAATGATTCCTGTCCATGCAACGTTATTATCACGATTGCTGCAATCTGTCAGGAATTATAAAGGTTAGTAAAATTTTTTGTTTTTGGTGTTTTAAAAGGCATTCATGTTATGCATGAGTGCCTTTTATCTATCTAAAAATATAAAAAACGCATATGAGAATTGCAAAGTTATGTTACTGTAAGCAATATTAGATGCTACTTAAGTTCAGATTTGCTTTTTTTAAGGTCACTAACCCTAAAATAAAAGTCCAGAAAAAATATCGTCTCAATGCGTACTGCCCCTAAAACAGTACCCCATTTTATGTAACTGATTATAAATACGGCAACGCATATAACCAGCCCTGTGATAGCAAATATTTGACCGAACATAGCCGCATGTTTAGTACGTTTCCAAAGTGCAAATGCCGTTATCCAAAAAAATGTAAGCGTAACAATCGATACTATATCACTCAAAGGAGAAAACATAACAATACCTAATCCAAATAAGCTGTAATCAAAATTTCGCCCGGAGAAGACATCATATAAAGAGATAAACAGCCTGGCTGTATTAAAGGCAAGCAGCAGGATAATAATACCCCATATATACCATGGGAGCATCCGTCTGCTGTGCTGCGGCTCCACACCTTCAAATTCTGAGAAATCGTGATCCTGGCTTTCTTCCATATCAAAAACGGAAGCTTCGGGGTTAATAGTGATCCGCTATTTTTTGTAGAACAAATTGTGTACCATATATTGCCACACCTTTTCAGGCAACAGTGGTCGTATATTCTTCCCTTCTTTTACGCTGTTGCGAATAAACGTCGATGATATTTCTACTATTGGCGCATCAACCCTATGAATGCGAGCAGCAGTAGCAATATCAGGATTGATAACTTCGGTATTTACACGTGGATATACAAAGATGTCATGGTTTTGAAGCAAAACTTCGTAATTTTTCCACTTGTGCAGTGAATTAAGATTGTCCTCGCCCATTATTAGCGAAAACTCATGCATAGGGAATTTTTCCTGTAAATGGGCTAAGGTGTTAACGGTGTAATTGGGTTGTGGAAGTCTAAACTCGATATCGCTGGGCTTTAATTTTGGGTAATCTTCTGTTGCCAGGAATACCATCTGCAGCCTATGATGGTCGTCTAACAGCGTACTCTTCTTTTTAAGTGGATTATGCGGGGTAACCACAAGCCATATTTGGTCGAGAGAACTATTTTCGGCCATGTGGTTGGCAATAATTAAATGACCGGTATGTATGGGATTAAACGTCCCGAAGTAAAGGCCTATTTTCATCACTATTTATTCTAAAATGAAACGCGGATGCTGCGGATGCTGTGCAAACGCGGATGACACCGATTAATTACAGACGCTTAGATAATTAAGCTGTATATAGTGCTTAAGCTACAAACTACGACTGCGACTGAGACCGAAAACTAATCTCTACTCACAAAATTCTTTACCAACTCGTACGCTTCTTTCTTGGCAATATCAAGATCGTAATTTTTTATTATCGTGTCAAACTGTGGTGCCGTAGCCAGCTCTACCGATGCCTTAGCAATGCGCATATTTATTTTATCGTCACTTTCTGTACTGCGTTTCTTTAAGCGGATTTTAAGCTCGTCTATACTGGGCGGCTTTACAAAAACGGCAAGGGTTTCATTTGGGAATTTCTTTTTGATGCGAAGGCCTCCTGCTACATCAATATCAAAAATCACATTTTTACCCTCGGCCCAGATGCGTTCTACCTCACTTTTTAAAGTGCCGTAAAAGTTATCACGGTATACTTCTTCCCACTCTACAAAATCCTCCGCTTTTATATGCTTTTTAAACTCTTCAAGCGATATAAAATGGTAATGTTCGCCATGATTCTCGCCCTCTCTTGGCTCGCGTGTAGCTGCCGATACAGAGAATGCAAGGTTAAGCTCAGGATGTTCTAACAGGTAACGTACTATAGTAGTTTTTCCCGACCCTGAAGGCGCCGAGAATACTAATAATTTTCCTTTGTTCATGTTTTAGTCGTCAGTTGGTAGTTGAAGGGTTGTTGGGTTGATGGCCGCAACAAACAACTGGCAGCCATCAGCTAACAACTTAATTAAAGTACGTTAAGTACCTGCTCTTTTATTTTTTCAAGTTCGTCTTTCATTTGCACTACAAGCTTTTGCATTGTAGCATGATTAGACTTAGAACCCATTGTATTTATTTCACGACCCATTTCCTGGGTTATAAAACCAAGCTTACGGCCATTAGCCTCTGTGCCGGCTACCGTTTCTAAAAAATAATTAAGGTGGGTCTGCAGGCGCACCTGCTCCTCTGTAATGTCCATTTTTTCAAGATAAAAAATAAGCTCCTGCTCAAAACGGTTTTCATCTACATTTACCTTAAGCTCTTCTATACTGGCAAGTAAACGGGTTTTAACGGTTTGTATACGTTCACCATCAAGCGCAACCGCCTGGTTCATAAGCGAAAGTATATTAGTTATCCTTATAAGAAACTCTTTTTCTAAAGACACACCTTCAGATACTCTGAAGTTATATATATTCTGCAGGGCCTCCTCTATAACACCCTGTATTTGCGACCAGTCATTCTCATCTATTTCCTCACGCTCTGTTTTCAGGGCATCGGGCATGCGTACTGCCATCTTCAAAAGCTCCGTTTCATCGCCATCTACTACTTCCTTCATCTGCTTAATGTAAGCCTTAACAATAGGCACATTAATTTTAGACGATGTTTCCTCTCCTGTAGCTTCTACAAAAAGGGAAAAATCTATCTTACCGCGTTCCAGCTTTAGTGCAATCTTATTGCGGAGGCCTAATTCCATTTCACGAAATACAGAAGGCATCCTAACGTTAAGGTCGAGCCCTTTGCTGTTAAGCGACTTAATTTCTACGGTAATCTTTTTTGTGGGCAGTTGCAGGGATGCTTTCCCAAAACCCGTCATCGACTGTATCATTCAGAATGTTATATAAAACAAAGGTAACAAAAAATAACCGACTGGATTTACCTTGGAAATCTCTATCACTATTTATAAATTTCCATTTCTTCTACTGCTGCCTGGACAGTTTTCGGGCTGTTACCCACAAATACTTTATCGCCCATTACAATTACCGGACGGCTTAAAAAAGTATAGTGCTCCATAATAAGCTTCTTAATATCGTCTTCGCTTAGCTGCTTGTCTTTAAGCCCGCGTTCTTTGTATAGGGTAGCCTTTCGGCTGAACAATGCCTCATAGCTGCCGGCCATATCCTTAAGGTGGTCTACCTCAGCTTCTGTCATAGGTTCTTTTTTAATATCGCGAAGCTCAAAACCTTCTGTAGAAGGAAGCGACTTAATTATTTTACGGCAGGTATCGCAGGTTCCTAAGTGATATATTTTTTTCATTAATTTAATTTTTTGCCACGAATTACACTAATTAACACCATTTTTTTTGATAATTAGTATTCGGTAGCATTTGATGAAGTCTTATAATTTGTGAAATTAGTGTAATTACGGGTAAAACACTACCCAATCATTACACCTTCTTTAAATAGAATAGGAACCTCAACAGTATTATCCTCGTTAATGATTCCCGCTTTAAAAACATAGTTTTTATCATACAGTGTATTGCCTATAAAAAAAGTGACCATAAACGAATTGTCGAGTACTAATACGCTGTCTTCAATCAGTTCTATCTTTACCACGCTTACTCCTGCAACTTTTACAAAGGCGTGGCGCAGCATACTTGTTTTACGTTCTTCTCCATCTATAATGCCCGATGCATTGCTCACTACCAGGACCGAATCAAGATCGAAGTCACCATCATTAACGAGGTAAGCATACCACGTTTTTTGCATAAAATCATCATTCCATTCCTGCACAGCAGCGACATAAACATTTTCTACCTCTGGTATTATTATATCTTTTTTCATTTTAAATTAAATGTATTTCCCGGATTTACGCAGGGAAGTTAGGGGAGACAAAGCTATAAAATTTTTGCTTTGCTAAAATATGCCGCAGAATATAAAGGAGGCTTGATAAGGTTTTGTAATTTTATTAATAGGCAGCCATTTACAAATTTGTATCTTTAATAAACTTTAAACCAAAAAACATGAAAGTTATTAAGATACTATGCCTTACTGCAATGCTAAGCTTTGCAACAGGCTGTAAGAAAGATGCCTCTACAGAAACTACGCAGGATACTGAACAACAGGAACAGGGCGGTATGACCGACACCACTAATGATGAACCTGTAACACCTGCGACGCCAGATACTATCGCTGTAGATAGTATGACAACAGCTAAATGACTGGGAAATTATTCCGGAGTGCTGCCATGTGGCGGCGATTGCAAAGGAATTAAAACCGACATTACTATTAGAGGCGACAAAACCTATATGTTATCATCTCAGGCAATAGGCCGTGATGCCAAGCCTGCCGTTTATAACGGAACGTATTATCGCGACGAAAAAAATATAATTACGCTCGATGCGGAAGGCGACCACCTGAAGTTTAAAATAATTGATGATGGTGCCGATGGAATGCTGCAGAAGCTGGATAAGTTTGGTGATGATGAACAGGGAGGCCCACCGGCCCGATATTTTTTACACAAAGTACAGTAACAAAAAACCCACCGTATACGGTGGGTTTTTGAATTTATATACTTGCCTTGAACTGCTCCAGGAAGCGAACGTCGTTTTCATAGAACATTCTTATATCGCCAATGCCATATTGTAACATAGCAATACGTTCTACACCCATACCAAAGGCAAAGCCGTTATATTTAGAAGCATCTATTCCGCAATTTTTAAGTACGTTAGGGTCTACCATACCACAACCGCCTATTTCCAGCCAGCCGGTACCTTTTGTTATACGATAATCTGTTTCTGTTTTAAGTCCCCAGTAAATATCTATCTCGGCACTTGGCTCAGTAAATGGGAAGTATGACGGGCGAAGGCGTATCTTGCTCTTTCCGAACATTTCTTTAGTAAAATACAAAAGCGTTTGTTTCAGGTCGGCGAAGGACACATCCTTATCTACATATAATCCTTCTATCTGGTGGAAAATACAGTGCGAGCGTGATGAAATTGCCTCGTTACGAAACACCCTTCCCGGAGATATAGTACGGATGGGTGGTTTATTCTCTTCCATATACCTTACCTGTACTGATGATGTATGAGTACGCAAAAGTACATCGGGGTTCGTCTGGATAAAGAAGGTATCCTGCATATCGCGTGCGGGGTGGTATTCAGGCAGGTTAAGTGCTGTAAAGTTATGCCAGTCATCTTCTATTTCAGGACCTTCGGATACATTAAACCCAATAGTTGAAAATATATCAATTATCTGGTTCTTAACTATAGATATAGGGTGTCGGGAACCTACTGTAAAAGGCTCGCCCGGACGGGTAAGATCGCCATAAATTCCCTTAGTCTCTTCATTATTTTCTAATGCTTCTACTATAGCAGCAACTTTTTCTTCAGCGGTCTTTTTAAGGCTGTTTACAACCTGGCCAAATTCCTTTTTCTGATCGTTGGGCACGCTTTTAAATTCGGCAAAAAAGTCATTTAAAATACCTTTTTTACCTAAAAACTTAATCCTGAACGCCTCCAGTTCTTCTTTATTCTGTGTAGAAAATGCTTCTGCCTCGGCTATGTATTCTTTAATCTTATCTATCATCACTCTTTACTAAAAGTCTGCAAATTTAGGTATTTTAAAATTGTCCTGCCACAACTTTAAGGTGTATAATAAAAACTCCGGAGAGAAACTTTCTTCCGGAGTTTAGTAACATCTATTTGATCAGGCCTTTTTCTAAAAAGTAGCTTACAATTGCGTCCTTCATAAGTATGCTTTGTTCGCCTGCTTTAAGTGGCGGCAACTGCTCTTTAACGGTGTAGTGGGGCCATCCTGCCTCATCAAAATAATCGAAATCATAATAACCATAAGGTTCTAAAAGCCTGCAAATGGCAATGTGCATAAGGTCCAGCTTTTCGTCTTTTTTAAATTTTCGGTTAAACTGGCCTAACTCCTGTACGCCTATAAGGTAAATAATAGCATCAAGATCGAGGGTATCGCCATCGGCAAACCTTTCAGATAATATGGTTACAAGCTGTTGCCAGCGCTCTTTAAGTTGTTCGTCTCTGGACATGGGTATATTTTATCATGCAAAGATAGTGACTTACAATTTAATGATTAAGGAACCGCTGTTAATACAGAATTAGCGCAATTTACCCCATAAAAAAACCTCTGATTGTTGCGGATCAGAGGTTTTACAGTAAGCATGCAAAATAGATAACAAAACCTGCTTACTAAAAATATAAATGGTTGCTAAAAAGTCTTAGTTTGTTTTAGCCGGTTCTGCCTTTTTAGGCTCTACTTTTTCTTCTTTTTTAGTAGCTTCAGATTTTGTTGAAGTAGTAGAAGTACTTGTAGCTGGCTGTGCCTGTGTTGTTGTAGTAGTTGCAGCAGATGATGCGGGTGCAGCCTCCTTTTTTACTTCAGTAGTAGTCGTATTTGATTGGGCCGGTGTTGCCGTTCTTGTTTTTGTTTCTTGTGCTGTTGCTAAAACTCCTGTTAGCAAAAGTGCGCTTAAAAGTAACTTCTTCATTTGTATAGGTTTTAAAATTTCATTAATTTCTTATACTTATACAATTTGCAAGTTTGATGCCTGAATAGGAAGAGTATGTTGAATTATGTAAGAGCATTGAAATAATGTGTTGTAAATCAATGGACTAAAAGTTTACTCTCATTGCTTTCCAAATTCCGCCCTCTGATTGAGAGAAGGATTTTTTGTAGAATTGTGTAGACTACTATGTAGACCTTACCCAACTGTTCTGTTTATAATCAATAAAAAACCCGCAACTGCGGTTGCGGGTTATGTATATCTGTTAAACAGTTACTCCGTTTTTACTTTTTCAGCTTCTGTCACCGGAGTTTTACCGTCAGTCGGAGTAATAGTATCTCTTGCAACAAAAGGTCCCGGAGCCACTTTCACTTCCTGATTTGTTTCACGTAGTTTCTTTCTTCGCCCTCTTCGGGTAGTTATGGTGTTCACGGTTGTTGTAACTTTACCGAGGTGCCTCACGTCCATTTTAGCGGAGTCCTTAACTTTCTGAGCTTCTATCTGGCTCTCAGTTTCCTGAGCCATACCTAAAACTCCTGTAAGCATTGCTGCTGCTAAAATTATATTTTTTAATTGTATCATCTTTATCTATTATAAATATTAGACAATAATACTCTTAATAATTAACTGATTGACTGCATTTAACGCAACATTATAACATTTAGGAAAATTGCATCTTTACTTCATTGCATTTATACGGATACTTGCCTTTATCAAGGCTAACGCACGTATTTTATCTACAGCAACCTCTTTATGCTGATGATGAGTGTTCTCGCTTACAAGCTTAATAAAACCTTCTTTATCCGATTGATGAATGTATTTAACCGTTATATATTCTTCGCCGCCCATGTCTATGCCCAGTAAGTACATTTCTCCCCAAAAAATTCCGTTAGGTATGTCTTGGATAATTTTGTAGAGCACAATATCGCCACTCTTAAGTAACGGATACATGCTGTCTCCGGTTACGTAGACAGCACCATCACATTTTGGCAGATGTGGTATAGAGATATGGTCTACAGGCTGTAGGGCACGGCTATTCAAAAATAATGGCACAAGTCCCGCAACGGCTTCAAGGTTATATAAAGGAATTTGCTGACTCTCTACCGTACTATCTGTTTTAAGTTTAAATGTTGTAATGGCCGGAGCGCTATCCTTATCAATAAACATTTCACCTTCGCCGGTAAGCAACCACACGGGGCTAAGATCGGGATATAGAGCGATGATTTTTTCGAGCACGTTACTGCCAATGCTTTTACCATCTTTAACAGCCTTGCTAATGCTTCCGCGGCTGGCGCCCAGATTATTTTCGAAAGCATAGTAACTGATTGACTTAGCCTCGATATACTCCCCTATTCTTAGTGAAACCATACATGATACATTTTTATACTGCAATAGTAAGAAAATAATCTTCTAAGGCTACTCCATCAATTACTGAATCCAGCTTTTATATGATCAATAGCTTATTTATGATATAGCGTATCCAAATACTATGTACATTTATTTTATGAAACGACACAGGGGCCTGAAGCGATACTACAAAAATCTTTTAGCCGGAAATAATTTTGAAAAACTGACGGGATTAAACTTCGAAGATCCTCCAGGATGGCCGCCTAACCTGCACCTGCATTTGACTATTACGGATACGGAAATAATAGTTTTAAACGAAGGAAACCCCACCTTGATACGCTATTCCGTCACTTTAATTTAATAGCAGCAAAGATTAAAGAAATGAATAATGACAGTATACTATACGCTGTAATTTTAGACTATGATAGCGGAAGCGACGCACTCTTTGTAGACAATAAAGATTTTCCCGGTAAAAACCTCCTTTTTAAAACCCAAGATTTATCTCCGTCAAGTACATTAACTAATGAGGCTCTGAACGAATATCTAGCGAAATTAACTGATTTTGAAAAGTTATATGGCATGGCGAATCAGGCATTTTGTTTTCTTTATAAGAGCGACGTAAAAAGCCCTTTAACAACAGAGAACTCCTGAGGAATTACCATAGAACGGTAATAAGCAACAGCAGTAGATAGTAATCAACAAAAAACCCCAAACTACAGTACGTAATTTGGGGTTTTAAATTTAGAAACTATTTCTATTTTCTTGACATTTTATCAGCTAGGATAATAGCATTGTAAGCATTTACAATTTTACCCGATCTTGAAAGTTCAGAGAATGATTTAGTTGTATTAGGATCTCCGCCTACAGCCACATCAAATGTAATAGGAAGTCCTGATTCCATTATGATCTGTTTTACCTGTGTTGCCTTTAGGTTAGGATAATAGGCGCGTATTAGCGCTGCAACACCCGCTGCATTAGGCGACGCCATAGACGTTCCCTGTAGAAAAGCGTAGGTATTGTTTGGCGTAGTTGCATAGATACGTACACCCGGAGAGAAAACGTCTACTTTTGTTTTACCATAGTTAGAGAAATCTGCAACCAGTTCCGGACCATAGTTATAGCTGATAGCACCTATGGTAAGAACATTGTCAGTGTATTCTGTAAGGGTGTTTTTATCATCGTTAGGATAACGCTCAGCTGTGTCTCCATCGAGGTCGGTGCTTTCGTTACCCGCAGCAAATACTACAAGTACATCTTTATCGGACGCGTATTTAAGGGCATCATATACCCAGTCACTGTGCGGTGAGTAATATTTACCAAAACTACCGTTGATTACTTTAGCGCCATTATCTACTGCATAGCGAATAGCCAATGCAACATCTTTATCATACTCATCGCCATCCGGCACAGCACGAACGCTCATTATCTCTACATGATCTGTAGCAACACCATCGCCGCCAAGGTTGTTACCCCTGCCCTGCGCAATAATACCTGCAACGTGCGTACCATGTTTAGCTCCTTCTTTTTCAGGGCCTGTTACATTATTGTTGCCGTAGCTCTTGTTTGTAAAGTCATCCGGGTTATCTCCTAATATCTTACGCGCATCATACTCCTTATTTAGGTGGTATTTAAGTTCACTGTCATAGTGCTCAAATCCGTCATTTATTTGGCCAATAAGCTCTTCACGCTTTACATTGCCCAAAATCTGAATAAAACGTCCTTTAACAGCAGTAAGCATCTGGTCGTCTGTTTTCAGTTTTTCAAGGTCTTCGGCAGTATAATTTTCCTTGCCTGTTTTTTCACGGAATGATTTATCTGCCTTCAGGATAAATTCCATTTGCTGCTTTCCTGCTTTAGCTTCGTCTACTTTAGCATCATATTCAGCCTTAGCTTTTTTATAAGCTGCAGAACCGTCATCTCCTTTTTTAAGGACACGGACAAATTCCATATTTTCATGCTCTATATCACCCAAGAAGTTCCATCCATGAATGTCGTCTATATAGCCATTCTTGTCATCGTCTATACCATTGCCTGCAATTTCTTTAGGGTTGTTCCATACAACGGCTTTTAAATCAGGATGCTCTATATCTACACCGCTGTCTATAACGCCTACAACAACTTTAGTGCTTTTACGGTCTTTAAGCAACTCATAAACGCGGTCTACACTCATACCGGGAATGGTATCCTTTAAAAGGTCAAGGTCGCTCCAGCGTTTTTCCTGTACTTCGGTCAGTTCACCTTTTTTTGCCGTAATAGAAGTAGTTATGGCAAGAGGTTCGGCCGTGATTTTTTTTGCGCCGCAGCTTGCAAGAAATAGTGCTAATGCAGCGGAAAGGTAAATGGATTTAAATTTCATTATCTGTTTAAATTACTTTTTTGAGAATTTGTCTAAAGTATCGTGATTTTGTTACACAAAAATACATATTAACATTACATTAATACCTCTGCGGCCTTAAAAACTTCTTTTAGCCGCACGCCCTTTTCGGTATGTTCTACAGTTATAACTTCGTGGTGAGCATCATGGCCTAACAGTAAATAATGCCCGTTATCTGCTGCTGCGTTAAGAAATTTAGCTTTTTCATCTATCGTTAAAAGCGGTCGGGTATCATATCCCATAACATATGGCAGCGGAATGTGCCCGGTGGTAGGCAGCATGTCGGCAGCATATATAATAGTCTTACCGTTGTACTCTATTTGTGGCAACATTTGCTTTTCGGTATGTCCATCAGCAAAAAAGATCCCGAAGCCAAGTTCGCTTTTTTGAAGGAAGTCGCTATCGGGGCGCTGAATAAACTTAAGCTGACCGCTCTCCTGCATGGGCAATATATTTTCAGATAAAAAAGAAGCCTTTTCGCGGGCATTAGGTTTGGTCGCCCACTCCCAATGGCTGTCATTAGTCCAAAAATGAGTATTTTTAAAAGCCGGTTCATAACCGGTGCGGTCTTTATTCCATTGTATTGCACCGCCCACATGGTCAAAATGCAGGTGGGTTAAAAACACGTCGGTTACATCATCACGGGAAAAACCATGTTTTGCTAACGACTTATCTATAGAATGCTCTCCCCACAGTGAATAGTACCCAAAAAACTTATCCCCCTGCTTGTTGCCCATTCCTGTGTCTATAAGCGTAAGGCGATTGCCTTCCTCTATAAGCAGGCAGCGCGCAGCCATATCTATCAGGTTATTTTCATCTGCCGGATTAGTTTTGTTCCAAATAGTTTTAGGCACCACGCCAAACATAGCGCCGCCGTCAAGCTTAAAATTACCGCTCTCTATTGTATATAAATTCATAGTTAAAGATTTGCGTAGCCAAATTAACTATTTTAAAGTAAACTATTGGTATAAGTATTGCTTATACTGCTATATGTATAAATAAGACACCTATTATTGCTTTATGTAAAAATGTGGTATCTTTGCACTAAATTTAGACTAATAATAAAGCACCTGAATTATGATAAAAGTATCTGATACAGCAAAGAAGAGAGCAGTCATGCTTATGGAGGATGACGGTTTTAACGCAACTACCGACTATATTAGAGTAGGCGTAAAAAGTGGCGGATGTTCAGGCTTGTCATACGAACTTAAATTTGACAATGCGCTTAGCGAAAATGATAAAGTATTTGAAGATAACGGCGTTAAAATAGCTGTAGATAAGAAAAGCGTACTGTACCTTGCCGGTACTGTATTAGAATTTAGCGGTGGTCTTAACGGTAAGGGTTTTGTTTTTAACAACCCTAACGCGAGCAGAACCTGCGGTTGTGGGGAGAGCTTTTCGTTATAATTGAAAGATTAAAAAAGCATGACGAAATCCTTTATAGATTTTGAGGTTTATAAAAAATCAATAATTCTTGCCAAAGAAATTTTTATATTGATGAAAAACTCAGGCTTTGAGAGGGAATATGGCTTTAAAGATCAGATTAAACGGGCGGTTATTTCGATCAGTAACAATATTGCTGAGGGATCTGAGTATAATAATAACAAACAGTTTGTTAGATTTTTACGTCATTCCAAGGGTAGTTGTGCAGAAGTAAGGAGCATGTTGATATTAGCAGCTGAGTTGGAGTTATGTAATGAAACAGAAACAAGAAATGCTATAGAACTAAGCATAGAAATTTCTAAAAACCTATCGCGATTTATAGAGTATTTAAAATCAAAAATTTAGAGCAAGCTTTAAATGATTAAATTTTAAATCTTTAAATTTAAAAAAATGAGTAAATACACAGAAGACGACTTAAAGATCGAACTCGAAACCAAAGAGTATGAGTACGGTTTTTATACTGATATAGAAAGTGACACTTTTCCTAATGGGCTAAGCGAAGATATCGTGCGTGCTCTTTCTTTAAAAAAGGAAGAACCGCAGTGGATGACGGAGTGGCGCCTCGAGGCATATCGTGCATGGGTACAAATGACGGAACCTGAATGGGCTAATGTGCATTATGTGAAACCTGATTTTCAGGCAATTTCCTACTATTCTGCCCCATTAAAAAAGGCAAAGTATGAAAGCCTGGACGAGGTAGACCCGGAGTTGCTTGAGACATTTAAAAAACTGGGCATCTCTATAGACGAGCAAAAAATGCTGAGCGGCGTAGCGGTAGATATCGTTATGGACTCAGTATCGGTTGCAACAACATTTAAAAAGACACTTGCCGAAAAAGGCATTATATTCTGTTCCATATCTGAAGCTATTAAAGAGCATCCGGCATTGGTTCAAAAATACCTTGGCAGTGTAGTGCCGCAAAGAGATAATTTTTATGCAGCACTTAATGCCGCCGTGTTTAGCGACGGTTCGTTTTGCTACATCCCTAAAGGGGTGCGCTGTCCTATGGAATTAAGTACTTACTTCCGTATTAACCAGGCAGGTACAGGCCAGTTTGAGCGCACGCTTGTAGTAGCCGACCAAGGCAGCTATGTAAGCTACCTTGAAGGTTGTACTGCTCCAAGCCGCGATGAGAACCAGCTTCACGCTGCAGTAGTAGAACTTATAGCTTTAGACGATGCCGAAATTAAATACAGTACTGTACAAAACTGGTTTCCGGGTAATAAAGAAGGTAAAGGCGGGGTGTATAATTTCGTGACCAAACGAGGTATTTGCGAGAAAAATGCAAAAATATCGTGGACACAGGTAGAAACCGGTAGCGCCGTTACATGGAAATATCCAAGCTGCATATTAAAGGGCGACAACTCTGTAGGTGAGTTTTACTCTATCGCTGTTACTAATAATTTTCAGCAGGCAGATACGGGTACTAAAATGATACACCTTGGCAAGAATACAAAGAGTACCATAATATCTAAAGGTATTAGTGCTGGTAAGTCGCAAAACAGTTACCGCGGACTCGTGCAAATAGGCAGCCGTGCAGATAATGCCCGTAACTTTTCGCAATGCGACTCGTTGCTTATGGGCAACAACTGTGGTGCACATACGTTCCCTTACATAGAATCTAAAAATACATCTGCCAAGATAGAGCACGAGGCTACAACCAGTAAAATTGGTGAAGACCAAGTGTTTTACTGTAACCAGCGCGGTATCCCTACAGAAAAAGCTATTGCCCTTATAGTAAATGGCTTTAGCAAGGAAGTGCTTAACAAGCTGCCTATGGAGTTTGCTGTTGAAGCACAGAAATTATTGGAGATAAGTTTAGAGGGAAGTGTGGGGTAATAATTTGTTCAAGGTTTAAGGTTTAAGGTTTAAAGTTTTACTCCAAAAACCCTAAACACTTCTTACGAATAATGGCTACGATAAAAAGATTTGAAGATTTAGAAATTTGGCAGGAAGCAAGATTGCTGGCAAAGGAAATTCATTTAATTTCCATTAGCACTGGTTTAAAAACCGACTTCAAACTTCGTGATCAGATTAAAGCCTCTTCTGGTTCAGTTATGGATAATATTGCAGAAGGATTTGAAAGAAATGGAAACATAGAATTTAGACAGTTTTTATCAATAGCGAAAGGATCAGCCGGTGAGGCAAGATCGCAATTATATAGAGTTTTAGATTTTGAATATATCAATGAAGAGCAATTTATAACTCTGAAAGAGAGGTTCGAAAACTTAAGCGGGAAAATAAATAATTTTATAATCTATTTGAATAACAAGGATTTTAGGGGTACAAAGTTCCAATAGGCAACTTTAAACCTTAAACCTTAAACAAAAAAACGAATGTTATCAATAAAAAACCTACACGCCCGCGTAGAAGACAAGGATATTTTAAGAGGTATAAACCTCGAAGTTAAGGCAGGTGAAGTACATGCTATAATGGGTCCTAACGGATCTGGTAAGAGTACTTTATCATCTGTAATTGCAGGAAACGAGAATTATGAAGTAACCGATGGTAATATTTACCTTGAAGGCGAAGATATTAGCGAATTTGCTCCCGAAGAAAGGGCTCATAAAGGTGTTTTCCTTTCGTTTCAGTACCCTATAGAGATTCCCGGAGTATCTGTAACTAACTTTATGAAAACTGCGATTAACGAGAGCCGTAAAGCCAATGGCCTTGCAGAAATGCCGGCTAACGAAATGCTTAAGCTTATCCGCGAAAAAAGTGAGCTTTTAGAGATAGATCGTAAGTTCTTATCGCGGTCACTTAATGAAGGTTTCTCGGGTGGTGAAAAGAAACGTAACGAAATCTTCCAGATGGCAATGCTTGAACCTAAACTTGCTATTCTGGATGAAACCGATTCCGGCCTCGATATCGACGCACTTCGTATTGTAGCAAACGGCGTAAATAAACTGCGCAGTGAGAATAATGCTGTTATTGTTATTACCCACTACCAAAGGCTTCTTGATTATATTGTTCCAGATTTTGTACATGTACTGTACAACGGTAAGATCGTAAAATCAGGCGGTAAAGAACTGGCTTACGAACTTGAAGAAAAAGGGTACGACTGGATAAGGTCTGAAAACTAAATTTGTTTAAGGTTTAAAGCTTAAAGTAACGTGTCTTGGTTTATATGAGCACAACTTTAAACTTTTAAACATTAAACTTTAAACAAACAAAATGGATTTAAAAGAAAAACTATTGTCTTCTTTCATGGCTTTCGAAGAGCGCATTGATGTAAATTCTGATTTGCATAATGTTCGTACCGAAGCATTTAAGAACTTTGAAAATAAAGGCTTCCCTACGAAAAAGGAGGAGGCGTGGAAATATACATCGCTTAATGCCGTTCTAAAAAACAATTTTAGCGTTTTCCCTAAACAGGAAAATACAGTTGATTATACCCATGTTAAAAAATACTTTATCCATGAAATAGATACTTATAAACTGGTATTTATAGATGGTATATTTAACTCATTCCTTTCGTCAACCACACATGATGGCCAGGATATATGCCTTATGTCTTCGGCGCTTACAAAGCCAAAATATAAGGAGATAATTGAAACATATTTTAATAAAATAGCTAATAGGGATGATAGCCTTACTTCGCTAAATACTGCATTTGCGAGTGAAGGTGCGTATATAAACATACCTAAAAACAAAATTGCTGACAGGCCAATAGAAATTATGTATTTTTCTACAGGTACTGAGGCAGCATTAATGGTTCAGCCGCGCAACCTTATAATAGTTGGCGAAAATGCTCAGGTTCAAATTATAGAGAAGCATCAAAGCCTTAACAGCAATCCTGTTTTAACCAATAGCGTTACTGAGATTTTTGCTCAGGAACGATCTATAGTAGACTACTACAAGATTCAGAATGATTTACAGACTGCAAACTTGGTAGATAACACCTACATTGCTCAAAAAGGCAATAGTAACGCATCTGTACATACTTTTTCGTTTGGCGGTAACATTACAAGGAACAACCTTAATTTTTACCATCAGGGCGAACATATAGAGAGCACGCTTAAAGGCATAACGCTTATAGGCAATAAGCAACTTGTAGACCATTACACACTGGTGCAACATGCAACTCCTAACTGCGAAAGCCATCAAAATTATAAAGGTATTTTTGACGATAATGCTACCGGTGTATTTAACGGCAAAATCTTTGTTGAGAAAGAAGCTCAGAAAACAGACGCTTTCCAGCAGAACAATAATATACTTATAAGCGAGAAGGCCACAATCAATGCAAAACCTCAGTTAGAAATTTTTGCTGATGATGTAAAATGTTCTCATGGATGTACTGTAGGCCAGCTGGATGAGAGTGCTATGTTCTATATGCAAAGCCGTGGAATACCTAAAAAAGAAGCTAAAGCATTACTTATGTATGCTTTTAGTAATGAAGTAATAGAAAGTATACGAATCCCCGAACTTAAAGCAAGAATTACTAAACTGATCGCTTCTAAGCTGGGTGTTAATATAGGTTTCGACTTATAGACTGTATTTAAAGATTATTAAGCTGCCTGATGGCAGCTTTTTTTGTACCCTTCTGTACTATCCCGACACATCAATTATATCTTTATTTAGAATTAATAAAAATAACTTGCATATCTAAGATTCCTCCTTTAGATTTGCAATTTAGAATTAATCTAAGTAACCCGATAATGCGTATTACTGTTACAGGCTTTTTAGCTATTGCATTTTTTATCTCTTATACATCGCAGGCACAGCAGCCTGTATCTGATAGTATTGCTCTACAACAGCTTGATGAAGTAGTGGTAACGGGACAGCCGGAGCCGCAGTCCATCCGTAAATCTGTTTTTAATGTAAAGGTTATAACCCGCAAAGACATTGACCGTCAGGCAGCAAATAACCTGGCCGACCTAATGAACTTTTACCTCAACATTAACATCAACCAGGATCCCGGCCAGGGGCGTTCTACCCTATCTATGTTTGGACTTGACGGGCAATATTTAAAAGTAATGGTAGATAATGTACCAATAGTTGGCGACAGCGGACTTGGTAACAACATCGATCTCACACAAATAAACCTGGATGATATTGAGCAAATCGAAATTATAGAAGGATCTATGGGAGTAACTCATGGAGCTAATGCAGTATCGGGCATTATAAATATCATCACAAAAAAATCTTCTAAAACCGACTGGGAAATAAAAGCTTCTGTGCAGGAGGAAAGCGTAGGAAGCGAATATTCTGCATCAAATAAAGGCCGTCATATTCAATCGTTAAAAGTGTCTCACAATTTATCAGATAACTGGTTTATATCTATTGGTGGCAACCGCAATGATTTTGCGGGCTTACAGGAAGACAGGGGCGGTAAGAACTACCTCTTTAACGAAGCAGACGTTAGCAGACAGCGTGGCTACAGTTGGCTCCCTAAAGAACAATATGTAGGTAACGCACTTGTAAGCTATCAGAAAAACAGGACGAGGGTATTTTACAAATTTGATTACTTTAACGAGAATATAGATTTTTATAACCCTATTGTAACGATAAGAGGCAACTATCCCTTTTGGGATATCTTATTTGGTGAAGACCGACGTTACAAGACCGAGAGGCTGTACCATCACTTAAATTCTTCAGGACATTTGTATAAAGATATGACGTATAATATTTCGGCATCATATCAAAAGCAAACCCGCGATTTTGAGGATTTCAATTACTTCATAGAAGAGCGTGAGGAAGCAAATAATGAGAGGCTAACGTACCAGTCTACTGAGGTTGTTTATTCAACCGGTAGTATCAGCAATATTTTAAATAATAAAAAATATAATTTGCAGTTAGGATATGAGCTTGTAAATGAAAAAGGCTTTGCCTCTGCGAGATCGGGCTTATTTAGAGATGAAAATAATGCTTTTGCAGATAAAAAAGCAACGTTAAATAACTATGATGTTTATACCGCAGCAGAGCTTACTTTTACCGAACGCTTTTCCGGCCGTGCAGGATTGCGTTATTCTGCACAGTCGAAGTTTGATGACCAGTATGCTGCTTCCATAGGCCTCCGCTATTTATTTGACAAAGGCGTCGAGCTAAGATCTTCATTTGGGAAATCATATCGTACTCCAAACTTTGAAGAACTTTATACCTACCTGGTTGATTCTAACCACGATGTAAGAGGTAATCAGGACCTTACGCCTGAGAATAGTACATCGGTAGACCTAAATCTTAAAAAGGCGACTAATTTTTCGTCCGGGCTAAATATGTCTAATAATATTATGATTACCTATCTGGATGTACAGGACAGGATAGGAATGGTACAAATAAACTTTCAGCCATTACAATATAAATATATAAATATAGACAACTACCGGGTTTGGAATTTTAGTACCGGCCACGAATTTAATTTTAATAATTTCTCTTTAAAAGCAGGCGCTGCCGTAATAGGTACCTCTCAAAATGTAAGCAATGGCGCTATACAATCTGACGATTCTTATTTATGGGGATTACAATTGAACGGTAATCTAAACTATTCAGTTCCCAAATGGAATACCGAATTCTCTGTTTACTACAAGCTTAACGGCAGGCAGCAGCAAATTGTACAAACAGAAGATGCAGATGGAAACCAAATTTTTGGAATTGCTAAAATAAGTTCATTCAGCTGGCTTAACGCATCGGTTCGTAAAACATTTTTCAAAAACCGCTTTGATGTAAGCCTTGGTGCACGAAACCTGCTAGACGTTACGAACGTAAGAAGCTCTATAGCACAGGGAGGAAACCTTGGGCACGGCGGCGGCAGTAATGATATTGCCTCTGCATACGGCCGCTCTTATTTTGTTAAACTGGTTTACAATATTAATCTATAAAATTATTATGAAAAAGATAGTTACACTTTTAGTATTTGTATCGGCATTACTACTTGTTGCCTGTAGTGAAGATGATAACGGCACGCATCGTCATGCAGTTGCATTTGCATCAGCATCTGTAAATATTACAGATGCGGTTACGCCCGTAAAAGTGCTGTTTTATGAGGCTGCCCCGGCCGATGGTTTTGTTACTATAAGCTATACCGCTGAAAATGTTGCCTATGGTACAGATTTCACGACTAATACAGCAGGCGAGAGTGGCACTTTTACGCTCCCTTTTATCGCAGGAGCTACAGAAATCCAGTTTAGCTTTAACAAAATTACTAATGCTGTAGAAGGAGAAATAAAAAACGTAGTCTTTACCATCGAGCAAATATCTATTGCTCAGGTAGAAATTATGAATAACAGATCGGTCAGGCTTAATTTTAATGAGATGCCCTCTACCGGCGGTCCGGGTAATCCGCTTGTGGGTGGTTCCAACCAGCCTAACCAGGTGTTTTTCGATTTAAGCTCCGGACAATATGTAACGGCGCACAGAACAAGCTGGGACTTTGGATTTTACTCAGGAGACGGGTTCAGGGTTGTTATTAACGGTTCTGTAGGCATGGCGGTAAAAGCACTTGGCACAACGAATATAGATGCGGTGCAGGCTGCTAATACGGCCGTAGCAATAGGTACGTTCGACCCTCTCAATACGGCCTATATAGATAACCCTAACGGTTTTTTGGGCAGCACCGCTATTGCAGAGGTAGGTGCGAATAATGAAGATAATAAAGTGTACCTTGTAAATATGGGTTACAACGTGCCTACTATACCTGCAGGAAACGGGGCTGCTAGCGTAGCGGGATCAAGCAGGGGATGGAAAAAAATAAGGATACTTAGAGACGGGAACGGATATAAACTTCAGTATGCCGATCTTAATGCGACAACACATAGCGAAGTTAGTATAGCAAAAGACCCTACCCATAACTTTACCTACTTTAGCCTGCAAAGTGGCGCAACGGTAAATGTGGAGCCTGCAAAAGCAGCATGGGATTTAAATTTTACCACATTTACCAATATTTTAGAAGGTAACGGGTCTTATTTCTTCTCAGACTTTGTGCTTACTAATACTAAAGGCGGTGCGAGGGCTTATGAGGTCCTTACGAGCGAAATTCCTTATGATAGATTTACCGCAGCAAACTTAGTTCCGGAAGATTCAAGACTTAAAACAGATACAGAGCAGGACCAAAGGGTAATAGGTGCCAACTGGCGTAACGTTATACCTATTGAACTTTATTCTAACAGATATTATATTATAAAAGATCCTGCAGGCAACATCTATAAACTTAGGTTTACAGCGTTGCTTAGTCCACAAGGTGAAAGAGGTAACCCATCGTTTCAATATACCCTTGTACAATAAATTTGTAAGTTAGTTTTTGTTTTATTCCCCCGGCAGTTTGTGTGTTTAATACTGCCGGGTTTTTTATATTCCTAATGAGCGTACTTTGCAAAATAAAAAAGAGGCAACACTGCCTCTTTTCTTAATCTTTATCCAGTTAGTTAAACGGCAAAGAACTCTTCAAGCTCCCTTAAAGTTTCTGCAGATGTTCGAATATCTTTTACAACTTCTCCCTTATGCATAGCCACAATACGGTTACTTACCTCTGTAGTGTGCGCCAGGTCGTGGCTGGATACCAGTATAGTTACGTTCTTATCGTCGGCGAGGTCTTTAATAATTTTTTTAAGGCGAAACTGAGTAGTAGGGTCAAGATTAGCAAATGGCTCATCGAGTATAATCACTTCCGGATTTCCAATAAGTGTTGCTATAATACCCACCTTTTTCTGGTTACCTTTAGAAAGGTCACGAAGGTATTTTTTCTTGTTTAATATCTCGTCGTTAAAAAAATCTTCATGCTTTTTAAGCAGCGCATCTACAGCACGTTTGTCCTGTCCGCGCAACTCCCCTATAAAATAAAAATACTCTTCCGGGGTAAGGTAGCCTATCAGGAAGGTATCATCAAGAAAAGCCGAGGTAAAAGGTTTCCAGCCTTCGCTTTTATTAACCTGTATACCATTGGTTGTAATATGCCCGTTAGATGGTTCAATAAGATCCAGTAACAAACTAAAAAATGTAGTTTTACCCGCACCGTTATTACCCACAAGGCCAAAGCTTTCGCCCTTGCGTATCTCGAGATGCCCTATATTTAGTACTGTGACGCCATTATATGTTTTTCTTAGGTTGCTTACCTTTATCATTGTAGTATGTATTATAATTGGTTGTAGTTAGTTTTTTTGGCTGTAGGCTTCGAGGGCACTGTATTTCTGGGTCTTGTAAACTTTTTCTATTACACTAAATACCTTATTACGTAAGGCAAACCCTAATACACCGGCGCCTGCTACAAAGGCAACTCCGGCATTATGGCTTATAAAATAATAGCCTATAGAATAAAGTGCCATGGGTAATAGTAATTTAGGTATAGAAAGTAACAGGGTCTTTACATTAAATGCTTTTTTATCGCCAAAGGCTTGTTTGCTGCTGGCGAGGTCTACAGGCGTTTTAGTAAAAGCACCACCCAGCAAAACAAGATGTGAATTTACGCCAATATTGTAAACCGCTCCTGCCAGGATACTTAGATAAACATTAAAGCCATAATATATGTAAAATACAGAAAGTATCATGCTCACGATAGTACCAATTACTATGAGCCACCACTTAGATGCTATGTAATCGCGGTAAGGAATGTTCTGGCTCATCATTAACGGATAGTAGGCGCTGTCCCAGCTGGGTACGAACTGGCCAAACATAAATAAGAAACCTCCTGATACGAATATTGCGGCAAACATTTGCATTGCAGGGCTCTGGTATGCTTCTATCCCGGAACTAAAGAATAACAACCCGTAAAAAAGAAAGAAAAAGCTCATTAACACAGTCATTTTAGAACGCTTATTACGGCGTATCATCCTTATATCGTTTTTAAGGAAGGTACCCATAGTGCCAAATCTGTTAAGCCATGTGTAGTTCTCAGTTTTAGCATTTTCCTGATTGCCTTTAAGCCCTGTATCAAGGTATAAATGTTTATAAAAATATTTAAAGGTTACTGTCCATAAAAAAGCTAACAACGCTATAGGTACAATAAACATGTAGTAGGTACTGTAAAAGCCGTAGTAAAAACCATCTGTAACGGTAGTAATATCAAAATAGCCATAATACTGCAATCCTGCAATAACGGCTACCAATGCTATAAAGCCAATAAGAAGACTATCTTTATTATTAAGCAGGGTATTGAGTAAGTTGTTGCAATATGTTAAAGCCCAGATACCCAACAGCCATAAAAGCACGTTTACAGGACTGTATCCTTCCTTTACTAAGACTACACAAAACGGTATAAAAAATAACGCATGGATAAAGTTAAAGAACGAGACCATAGTTTTACCTATTGCAAAGTTTACAATAGTACTTCGCTTTATGGGTAATGCTATCAAGGGCCGGATGTTTATAATGGGAATCTTTTGAAGGAACAGGCGAATGATTAAATCGGCAATGGAATAATAGATCATGAATTTACTAACCAGTACTAACGGATCCTGCCCTGTTTCTTCTTTAATGCCATAGTAAGCTAATATTCCTCCTGCTAAGAATATCAGGCTGAAATAAATGGCCCCAATGATCATAAATATCTTTAAGACCATGTTGCCGGTAAACGAAGCCGAACGGGTGAATGCTTTCCACTCGAGGCGTAAAAATTTCCTGAACATATAAGGTTATTGGTTGGTTTATAATATTAGTAGCATTTTGATGCCTAAAGTTACATTTTTATTATAATTTTTCCCAAACATACCCCGGATACACCGCCGATAGGTGTTCCTGTGCTTTGGAGGGGATACTATATAACACTACATAACTGTGAATTACGCTTACAACAAATACGGCAGCCATTAAATATGTATAATAAGAATCGGGCTGATCCTTCAATGCAAATTGCATAGATTGTATAGTTATGCCTGCGAAGCCTAAAAGGGTGCCACTCCGATATATCATTTCTTCAAAAAGCCATCTCCTGCCGGAAGCTTCTATTTTTTGTTTATATATTTTTTTCTGCCTCATTATTTTATAAAAACTGAATACCTGGAGCATTAGAATAATGGGAATATATAAGATAGGCTTCCAGGCAAATACATTATAGGCCATAATCAATGCCACCAGGGTTATTATAATTTGAGGCAGCTTAAAGAACTCCCTGAAATAGCGAAATATCAGTTTACTGTATCTTTTGTTCAGCGCCTTTTGGCGCTCTTCCACCACATCGCTAAACCCGTATATACCAAACTTCTTGAACTCTGTTTGCAGAGCTTCATCAAACGTTAGCTGTGGTCGTGATTCCCACAAGGTTTCAATAGCATTAGCAAGATGGTCTACCAGCTCTGTTTGCAAATCATAATGTTCTACAAAATGCTGTCGGGTAAAAATATATAGCTGGTCTATTTGGTCGGCATTTACTCTCTTAAGCATTGTATCGCAATTTGTATTGTTTATTAACCTGCTTTGTAGTCACTAATATCAGTACCGAAAATGAAATTAACAAAGTATAACATAGCATCACCAAAGCATCAGAAGTCATCTCCTCATACCATTTTAGCATCCCAATACTTATATATATTAGTGGTGCAGGTAAAATACCAAACCCTAATACAGCAGAGTATTGATCTTTATCTAAAAGAGCTTTCCTCGCGTTTGGCAGAGCGGTTATACAGTTTAATACAACAAAGCTTAAAAATAGTAAAAGCACAACATTGGCTCTGCCAAGAACTGTAGTTAAAATCATTGCGGTTGAGAATATAAAAGCAACCATTAAGAAAAACCAAGGTCTTATGCTACTTGCAAGCAAGTACTTAAGGTTTCTTTTCAATGCTATAAACATAAACAGTCTGTTTGTGCGCTTTAATTCTTTCTTATGAGACACAATGTAGCCCCTCAGCTTTTCGTCAAAGTCTCCTGGAAGTTCTTCAATGGCTGTCGCAATATGATCGGCCATTTCAAATCGTGTATCTACATAGCCAATTCCTAACATTTTCAAGGTTGCATCTATAAGCGCAAGCTGTTGAGTGGTAATTGTATTAGCCATGGTATTGAAGTTTGTATGTTTTATTAAACTTTCTAACTGTGGTGTACATTGCAACACTTAATGTAATTGCACTTATAAAATAGACCATCAACATCATATCGCTTAAAGAGTCCTGATGAATAAATACCTGCATAGTAGGATAAAACAGCAACAGGTAAATAAATCTAAAGCCGAAACTATAGGAGTACTGTTTTTTCCTATTTAGGGCAGCATCGATAATAGAGAAACCAGATAGGCTCATTGTCAAACAGCAGATAGAGGTATACGTTAAAACCAAAGCCAAGACGGTACTTGTCCTTTCAAAATAAATATTTAAAGTATATGCTGCACCAAACACAATGGCAGTTACTAATAGCGATAGAGGATTTACTATGTTCATAAACAATTGCTTATAGACCCTGAGCATAGCAATAATTATAAATTTTCTGTTTAATGCCTTAAGCTCTTTTTTATGCTCAAGAATGTAACCTTTCAAATGATGTTCAAAACGTTCATCTTTCTGCTCAAGTATGGCGGCAACATGATCGGTTAATTCCAAACGAATATCAATGTAGCTGATACCTGATTTTATAAGTGCTTTGTCTATACATGCTATCTGTGCTTCTGTAAGTTTAGATTCCATGGTAACGCAATTTATAGGTTCTTTCTAACTTAAGTACTGTGATTAAGAGTGCTATGGCAACTGTTATAAGTAAGCCATAATATGTAAATAATAGGTCGCTATTTCTAAGTAAACGGTGTAATCGCAATGACGGGAAGCCAATACAAACTACTAACCCCAGCGTGCCGGCAGCTTTAGCAACAGCTGTGTAAACAGGCTTTCCCGCAAAATACTTATAAACAGGAAGCATTAAGGTTGTGATTAGTACAGCATAAAAAATCTGTTGTAGCATATCAGCAACATCAGCACGCTCATAAAAGTTATGGGCATACATACCGAGAGCAGTGATTGCAGCAACAGAAATCATGGCCCAGGGCCGTAATAGATTTTTACAAAGTGCAAGAATTGACTTACGCATGGCGATTTTAACGAAATGCCGTTTGATTTTAAACATTTCCGATCCGTGTACTGCTACATAACTGGTAAACGCTATATTAAAGTCCCCCTCTTGTTGCTCTAAAGCTGCGGCAATATGATCGGTAACTTCATATCGAATGTCATGGTACATAAAACCGGCATCTGCAAGCGCTTGATCAATGTAAAGTATTTGATCTTCTGTAAGTTTCATAGCCTAAAATTGTAAGTCAGGGTTAGGGGCAGGGTTTACTAAGCTTTGCATGTTCCTAATAAACTCTTCAAGCTCATTAAGGCGGTTTACCGTCTCTTTTACGCCGCTTTCTGTCAGCTTATAATATTTACGCATACGGTTGTCTACTTTCTCTACCTCTACATCCAGCAAGCCGTCCGCTTCCAGCTTGTGCAGGGCAGGATAAAGGGCACCTTCGGTAATATTCAGTTCGCCTTTCGTAATAAGTTTTACCTTTTGGGTAATCTCATAGCCATACATTCGGCCGTTTTCCTCCAGCAGTTTCATAATTATGGTATTCAGGCTGCCTTTATATAGTTGGGAGTTTTTCATATACATTTTATTCACTACAAATATACATAATTTTCTTATGCATAATAATCTTAAGTATTATTTTAATGTTAGAGATTTTATTAACGTAAAAGGAATGCTTATTTTTGCAGGAAATTTATAGCAATGTCCACATTTCATTTACTTAAAATAAAAGATATAAAGAGAGAAACGCCGGGTGCTGTTTCTATTGCTTTTGATATACCTCCCTTATTGGCCGACTTGTATACTTTTACAGCCGGGCAATACATCAACATAAAAACTATTTTTGAGGGCGAAGAGATCCGCAAGGCATACTCTATATGTTCTGCGCCGGGCAGTGGCGAACTTAGGGTAGCTATAAAAGCTGTTAAGAACGGTGGGTTCTCTAAGTTTGCCAATGAACAACTTGCTGTAGGCGATAGTATGGAAGTGGGCACACCCGAGGGTACTTTTACCTTTGAGCCTAAAGCCGACCGCCAGCGTAATTATGCGGCATTTGCGGCAGGCAGCGGTATCACGCCGGTACTTGCTATTATACAGTCGGTTTTAGAAGGTGAACCGGAGAGCACTTTTGTACTTGTTTACGGTAACAAATCGCCGGAAGAAACTATTTTCCATGACTTTTTGCACGAGCTGCAACTTAAATATGTAGGCCGCTTTTTTGTGCAGTTTGTATACAGCAAAGCGCGCGAAGAAGGTTCGCTTTTTGGGCGCATAGAGCGTTCTACAGTGAATTTTGTGATCATGAATAAGCACAAGGAAAAGGAATTTTCTAAATTTTACCTTTGCGGTCCTGAAGAGATGATCTTAACGGTAAACGAAGTACTTAAGGAAAAGAATATTCCTGAAAAGAATATCAAGTTTGAGCTCTTCTCTACTCCTATCGCCGAAAAGAAAATTGAAGAAAACCTTGACGGACAGACTAAAATTACGGTTCTTGTAGACGATGAGGAGTCTACATTTATAATGTCTCAGCAAATGACGGTTCTGGATGCTGCCTTAAAACAAGGTATAGACGCTCCTTATTCCTGTCAGGGTGGTATATGCAGCAGTTGCATGGCACGTATAACTAATGGTAGTGCTGTAATGCGAAAAAACGCTATACTTACCGATGGCGAAATTGCAGAAGGCCTGATATTAACCTGCCAGGCACACCCTACCACACCCGAAATTTATGTGGATTTTGATGATGTATAGTCTTTAAATTTAAAGATTTAAAATTGAATATTAAAAGATGCTTTAGAGCATCTTTTTTTTTGCTCACCCCAACCCTATTTCTTTAAAGATAGAAGCCAGGATGTATATTTTATACAGTTTCTAAACGAAAGTAATCGAATTGAGTGTAGCTGGCCCCTCTCCTTGGGAGAGGGGGTTGGGGTGAGGCCGGTTAGGGAGCTACAAGCTTAAACCCTATACGGGGTATGTTCTCAATACGGATGCTTTCGTCTTCGCGAAATATCTTTCTAAGGCGTGAGATAAATACATCCATGCTGCGGCCCATAAAGTAATCATCAGTACCCCAAAGCTCGGTTAGTATCTTTTCACGCTTTAATATGCTGTTCTTGTTGTCAATAAAAAGTTTTAAAAGAGCCGACTCCCTTTCGGTAAGTTGGGTGCTTTCCCCATTTTTGGTCACCCTATAGTTGTCGGGGTCGAAAGTAAAGGAACCTAAAGTACAGATATTGTTCTTTACCGTAGGCTGTTTCTGGCTGCGTTGCAGGAATACTTCAATTTTTAATATCAGTTCTTCTATGCTGTAGGGCTTAACAAGATAATCGTCGGCACCAAGCTTTAAACCTTTTATACGATCTTCCTTTAATGTCTTGGCCGATAAAAATATTATGGGCACCGCTATATTTATAGCCCGTATTGCAGCAGCAAGCTCAAAGCCATCCATCTGCGGCAGCATGACATCCAGTATACACAAATCGAACTCCTGCTCCTTAAAAGCATCAAAAGCATCTTTACCGTTTGTAAAATGCGTTACCTCATAGTACTGCTCCAGGTTGTCGGCCGTAAGAAATGCCAGAGTGTTATCGTCTTCTACATACAGTATTCTTTTTTTCATGCAAGGCTGCTTTTAGGTAAGTGTATGATTATGGTTATGCCGGTTCCCGAATTGTTCTTTATCGAAATTTTCCAACCGTGAAGTTCACAAATCTTTTTTACATAAAAAAGCCCTATACCAAAACCTTCTACGTCTTTTTTGTTTTCCCGGGGTATGCGGTAAAACCTGTCAAACACAAAATCGATGTGCTCAGATGCTATACCGGGGCCATCATCTTTAAATTCAAGCTGCAGCCCCTTGCCGTCAGGGATGACAGATATATTGATTTTAGGAGTTGCATTGCCATATTTAATCGCATTCTCAACTATATTATAAGCAATGTTGTAAAAGTGGAATCCATCTGCAATAACATTATACCCTTCTGCTGCTGTAACCTGCACCTCCGCATGTTCAAATTTAAGCATTGCATTGTCTTTCACCAGTTCAAGAGTCTCAACTATATTAAATGCTTTTTTCTCAAGTGATACAATACCACTATCGGTCTTGGCGACCGAAAGGATTCGCTCTATATGTTGGTTAAGCTTATTGCTTTGCTCTATTATTATCTTGAGGTACTTACTCAGTTTGGGGTTGGTCTCTATAGCTTCCTGCTTAATGGCATAGTTAGACGCTATAAGTATAGACGACAGCGGTGTTTTGAACTCATGCGTCATATTATTAATAAAATCCTTTTGCAGTTCGGTATATTTTTTTTGTCGCAGTAACAATAGTACCGAATATACATATATAACCAGTACCAGCAAAAGCACCCCTGTATAGACCCAGTATTGCTGTAAAGATGTTATGTAGCTATGGCGCAATTGCGGAAACCTCACGGCAAAATAATATACCAGCCCCGGCCGTTTGGTAAAGCAGTTTTCGCAGGTATCTTTTTCTGCATTGGTTGTGCCGCCCATAGTAACGTAGGCTCCGTATACCATTTCATCGCTTCCGCAGTTGTACATGGCATACTCATAATCCATGTCGAGCTTTACCTTCTGGAATTCATTTTTAAGGTAAATTTCAAGGATGTCTGCCTCAAAAACATCATCAACATTCACCACATAGTAATCTTCAGATATCTTTTTTATGGGACTGGTGGCGGGTTGTTCGCTTTTATTATCCCTGTAGATCTTAGTAACAACATCCTGAAGAGCAAAATGAATTTTTTCGCCAAGATCCTTTTTTTCAAATGTATACGCCTGATTTAGTGTGGCTAACTGCATGGCAATAACGCCTACTATGGCCAGCAGCCCAATGAGGACAATTATATTAAGTTTATTGAATTTCAAATTTTGGAATGTAATTTGCTTATGTATATACGAAAACGTAAATTGCAACACCGATATTACTATAAAAAAAGCGTCGCCACAACCCGTTAACATGTCGTTAACAAGAGTTTGAAACAGGTTAACAACTTATTGGGCGTAAGTAAATATATTTGTAATATCAATTTTAAAAAACATTTATTAACTAATAGTATTAAGTAATTATGAAAACTCTTAAACTTTCTTTATTCGCAGTAGCAGGAGCATTATTCCTTTCTTTCTCTGCAAATGCACAACAGGTTGCTAAAAAAGATGTAAAAACATCGAGCGTTGCGGTTAAACCTGCTACAGCTCCGGCAGCTGCTACACCGGTAGAGCAAAAACCTACAGGACTTACTTTTAAAGAAGATGTTTATAGCTTTGGCGATATAGAAAAAGGTAAACCGGTAACCCATGAGTTTACGTTTAAAAATACATCTAAACAAACTATCCTTCTTACAAATGTAAAAGCATCATGTGGCTGTACTACACCTACATGGACTAAAACACCTATTAAACCGGGAGAAAGCGGAAATGTAACTGCTACTTACAACGCTGCTAACGAAGGTGCGTTCTCTAAAACTATTACTGTTACGGCTAACGATACAGAGCAAAACAAGATACTTACTATAAAAGGTAAAGTAAACCCTGGTACAGCTGTTGCGGCTCCTGCAGCAACTCCTGCTACACAACAATAATAAAACCTTTTTTTAAGGTTAGTAAGGCCATCGGGAAACCGGTGGCTTTTTTATTTACAGGATTTATATCTTTACAGTAAGTCATCAATTTATGAATCAGGCATATATTAAAACTCCCCTTGGCATTACCTGTATAACAGGCGATGCATCGGGCGTTAGTAAAATTTCCATTTTAGATGATGAAACGCAGGTATCTGAAATCATTCCTGAACATCTCGCGGACGCCATAAATCAGCTACAGGAATACTTTAGCGGCAATCGCAACCATTTCGACTTTAAAATTAGTCCAAAGGGTACTGATTTTCAAAAGCGGGTTTGGGAGGCATTGCTTACAATTCCTTTTGGTACTACTACATCTTATCATGCCCTTTCTAAACAACTGGGCGATATTAAAGCAATACGCGCAGTAGCATCGGCCAACGGCAAAAACCCTTTATGGATCGTGGTGCCCTGCCATAGGGTTATAGGCAGCGACGGTTCCCTTACGGGATATGCGGGCGGACTATGGCGCAAAAAATGGCTGCTGGAACATGAATGTCCATCCACACAGGGAAGTTTATTTTAATCCTCTCCCCAACCCTCTCCAAAGGAGAGGGGGAAGCTACACAAAGAGTTCAGACATGTTTGCAACGCATCCGCGTCATCAGCGTTCAATTTCAAAATTTTGTGTAAATTCGTATCAAGACATCTAACCATTTCCCATGAAATTCCTGAAAAAATTCTTCATTTGGCTTGTAGTAATCCTTGCAACAGTAGTAGCATTACTGTATATATTTAATGTAGACTATTTGCTAAAGGCTGTAAGGGTAGTGTATTTGCATGGTAAAACTACTGCTTACCTTGACGATTATGTGCATTTTGATAACAGGGTCGTAAAAAAAGGCACTTCGCAGCCGTGGCCTCTAGCTAAAGATTATAATAAGGCGAAGACAACCGCAAGGCTGGAAGAGACGCATAAAGAGTTGGGCACCGTAGCTTATCTTATAATTAAGAACGACAGCATATGGCACGAAAGCTACTACGATGGATACGGGCAAGACTCTAAATCGAACTCGTTTAGCATAGCCAAGAGCATTACGTCGGCTGCCCTGTTTAAAGCTATAGAGGAGGGAAAAATAAAGAACCTGGATCAAAAAGTAGGCAACTACTTTCCCGAGTTTACTAAAGGCCTGGCAGCAAATTTAACTGTAGGCGATTTATCGTCTATGGCAACGGGGCTGGACTGGGACGAAAAATACAGTAGCGCATTCTCTATAACTACCCGGGCTTACTTTGGTACCGAACTCGAAAAAACAATGCTGAATGTAGGGGTAACGAGACAGCCGGGAAAAGAGTTTGAGTATGTGAGTGGTGCTACAGAATTGCTTGCCATGGTTATTGTAAAAGCTACCGGTAAACACTTGTCTGACTACGTATCTGAAAAATTCTGGCAGCCTATGGGTGCAGATAATGATGCCCTCTGGCAAACGGATCATGAGGATGGTATAGAAAAAGCATATTGCTGTTTTGCAAGTAATGCCCGCGATTTTTCCCGCTTCGGCAAGTTGTTTGAACATAATGGCGAGTGGAATGGCAGCAGACTTTTAGATAGTACTGCTGTACAGAAAATGATTACTCCACGCTTTGCTGCTTCACCACAATATGGTTACGGCTGGTGGTTAAACACTTACCTTGGTAAAAAAATGTATTACATGCGCGGCCATTTAGGGCAGTTCGTAATTGTTATTCCGCAGGATAAGCTTATCATTACCCGCTTGGGACACAAAAAAGGGCTGCAAACAGAAACCGACGCACATAGCAATGATTTTTACGTATATGTAGACGAAGCTTATAAAATGCTTGGGGTGATGAAGCCTAATGAAGGCGAGGGTAACAAGAGAAAAATGAAATAGGCTCTACTGCATAACTACATTTAGCGGGTAAGAATAAACAAATATGATAGAGAGATTAAAGCTCGAAAATATACTTTTCCTGGATATAGAGACGGTGCCGGAGCATGAGCATTTTGGGCTGCTCGACGAGGAAACCAGGGAACTTTACAGCCACAAGACGCAATACCAGCGCAAGGAAGAATATACTGCGGAGGAATTTTATGACCGCGCGGGTATCTGGGCAGAGTTTGGCAAGATAGTATGCCTTTCTGCCGGGTATTTTACCTTTAGAGGAGATATCCGCCACTTTAGGGTAACTTCATTTTGTGGTGAGGAGACAAAAATATTAAAAGACTTTAGCAACCTTTTAAATAATCATTTTAGCCAGCCACAGCACATAATGTGCGGCCACAATGCGAAGGAATTCGATTTTCCGTTCATTGCCCGCCGTATGATTATAAATAGCCTGCCTATACCGCCCAAGCTGAACCTGTTTGGAAAAAAACCCTGGGAAGTGCCTCATCTTGACACGATGGAGATGTGGAAATTTGGCGACTTTAAAAGCTACACTTCACTGAAGCTGATGACTAAAATACTGGGCATCCCTTCGCCTAAAGGGGATATCGATGGCAGTCAGGTAGGCCACGTTTTTCACGTAGAAAAAGACATAGACCGTATTGTAACCTATTGCGAAAAAGATGTAATTGCCGTGGCGCAGGTGGTTTTACGTATGCGCCGCGAAGAGTTATTGATTGACGAAGAAATTATACATGTGTAGTTTGTACAATATGTTGATTTGGTAATTGCTGAATTATCTTTTTTATGCATAAAACCAATTAGTGAAAATTACTGTTATTAGTGTCTCACAAAATAATAATGTATTTTTGCTGCATGATAAACGACCTAAGCAACCTTTTTACTGCCCAGACCGATAATAAGGTTATTGTTTTTAGCACCAACTTAAAAGATTTTGTAATCTCACTTAACAGCGTGGCTAAAAATTTAAAACCTTATATGTTTTATTACAGGGCATTTAAAAAGACTGACTTTATGGAGCATACAGCCGAAGATGGCCGTAAGTTCTTCCTTCAAAAAGTAGTGTAATTACCTGCTTAGCACCTCATTTACTTTGTTAACTACCGCTAAGGGTGTAATAGTACGCATTGCATTTTCATAACCGGGTACCTGTCTGTTTCCGTAAATAGATGTCGGCAGCATTGGGAACTGCTCTCGGTCTGACAGTAAAGCATTGCTTACAGGTTGCCTGAATGGACTAAAGCCAGCGTACGGGTGGGTAGCTCCCCAAAGTGTTACCACTTTTACCTCTAGCATAGCCGCCATATGGGCATTGGCACTATCCATACTTACCATAACATCGAGGTTACTTATAAGTTTAAGCTCCTCTTGTAGCGTAAAAATTCCGCCTGCAATAACTACTATATTTACATGGCCGTTAGCGTATCCATGTAATATATCGGCTTCAGCTTTACTTCCGCCAAATAAAAAAACCTTTGTATCAGGTGCATTTGCAAGTTTGTGTATTACCTCAACCATCAGGTCCTTTGGGTAAACTTTGCCCTTATGCTGGGCAAAAGGTGCTATCCCTATCCAATTGCCTGTTTTAATACCTGTAATCGATAAAATATCTTTACTTAATGCAGCTTTTTCCGGAAGATTTACCTTGTTAATATCTATACTGTAACCCAATTTGGCCAATGCATCGGCATGTCTATGAGTTACCTGTGGCAAGGGCTTGAAAACTTTATTGATGGGTGCGATGAGTTGTGCACGTTCTTTACGTAGCTTATCTGCTGTAGCGGTTTTAATTCCGGTTAATGCAAATAATTTTGTGACAACTTTAGAGCGCATCACGTTGTGCAAATCGGCTACGGCAGTAATATGCAGATTTCGAAGTTGCCTAAACAACTTCCACAAGCCTAAGATACCTTTGTGGCGCTTACTAAAGTCGGCTTCAAAAAAGCTAACATTATGAATGCCCTCAAAAAAAGCTTTATAGCCGGCACGGGAGGCAACGGTAATCTTCAGACTGGGATATTGTTGTGCCAATGCCCGCACTACAGGTACCGTCATAGCAACATCTCCCATAGCCGAAAACCGTAAAATAAGGAGGTGCTCCTGTTTTTGCTTGATTGGCATTTAGCCCTTATTTTTTGTTTTGATACAGCACCGGGTTAAGGTCATCATCATTGTACATCTTCATTTGTTTGTACACTTTCATGAACTTATCACCATTTTCTATATCTGTAAGCAGGGTGTCAATAGCTGTGCTAAGGTCCTGTTTCTGCTCCAGCAACACATTAAGTTTTTCGGTGCATTTAAGCCTGTGTTCAGGCGAGGCATCCAGGCGGGTAGCCTCCTCATTCATATGATGAATTTTAAGGGCAAGTATAGACAATCTGTCTATAGCCCAAGCCGGGCTTTCAGAGTTTATAGTAGAGCTTTCTTTGGGCGTTACGTTGCTGTACTGCTGCAAAAAATAACTGTCTATGTATTCTACCATATCTGTACGTTCCTGGTTAGATGCGTCAATCTTGCGTTTTAGGGTAAGCGCAGCAACGGGGTCTATATTTGGGTTACGGATAATATCTTCGTAATGCCACTGTACAGTGTCTATCCAGTTTTTTGCATATAGTAAATGCTCTATTTTATCCTTACGAAAAGGATTGTTAATAGGTTGGTCTACACTATCATACTGATGATAGTCTTTTATGCTTTGCTCAAAAACGGGATAGGCGATACCTGAAAACATAGATTTTATTTTTTTACAAATATAGTTTTAATACTTTTATCCGCATAACACAAAATTACAGCACATGCAGGTTCATAACCTTTCTGAAAACAATAGCATCCTTAACCACTTTCTGGCACAAATGCGCGATGTTTCTATACAGAAAGACAGCATGCGCTTTCGCAGAAATGTACAGCGGATAGGTGAAATCATGGCCTACGAAATTAGTAAGTCCCTACCCTATTCACAGGTTATTGTAAACACACCTTTAGGAGAAAAAAATACTACAGGAATAGCAGATAAAGTCGTGATCTGCTCAATACTCCGAGCGGGTTTAGCACTACATGACGGGTTACTGTCCTTTTTTGATGATGCAGAGAATGGTTTTATATCGGCTTACCGTCATCATTATAATAACGATGATGCTTTTGATATTCAGGTAGATTACAAAGCTGTCCCAACTTTAAAAGATAAAATTGTTTTGCTTGCCGACCCTATGCTTGCCACAGGATTATCATTAGTTGCAGTGTTTAAAAAGCTGATGGAAAATGAATCTCCTAAAGAAATACATATCGCGATAATTATTGCAGCACCCGAGGGTATCGCCTATCTGCGGGAAGAACTGCCTGATACTTGCCATTTATGGATTGCCGATACAGACAGCCACCTTAACGATAAAAAATATATTGTCCCGGGCCTTGGTGATGCCGGTGATCTTGCCTATGGCGTAAAGCTATAACTGCATCATAAATATAAATACCGCAATAACCATTATTCCCGTTAGTACAGCTTCACGTATCCATTTATTATCCTGAGCTTCTATAAAGTTGGCACCCATAATGGCAAGCGGCGCAAAAGTAAAAGTTAGAAAACTATTATTTTTACCTGCTGATAATACATAAATCCCAACACCTATTAAAAAAGAAAAAAGTACTTTTTTATGCGATGCCTGAAGGTTTAAAGGCTTGCTGCTCAGGCTAACAGTGTAGGGCCATACAAACAGGAAAACTATAGACGCATAGATGGCGAGGGCAATGTTTTGGTAGATGTTTTCAAAGTAGGTAAAATCAAATCCTGGTGTAACTTCTTCAAGAATGTGATTAAAAAATTGATGGCCTACCATAAGCCCTATCATTAGATATAATACAGCTACGGAAAAAAAGGCAATAAAAGGAATAATCCAGTTTCGGTAATCGCGTGACACGTGAAAAACAATTGATATGAACACCAAAACAATAAAGATAATACACCAAAAGTGGAATATTGCAGCTGCAAATATCCAAAAGGAGGCATCAAATATCTTTTCTTTTGGAGTAATTAACGACTGCAGGGATATAAGCCTGCGCAGGGATAACAACAGGAAAAAATTAGCTATTATTATGTTTTCGGTTACCAGCGTTGTAGGGAAGAGCACAAGGAAAAACAGGAACAGTGCCAGGGCATAACTGTTTGCCCGGGTTAATGTATTTCTTAAGGTAATGAATCCTGTGAGTAGCAGAGATCCGCCTAATAGCAAAAGGAGCGCGAGTTTCTTAATAATCAAAAAATAGGAAGCGGTCCAGGACGTATCTTTAAGCAGGTACATGGTATAAAACAAAACAAGAGCACCGCCAATTAAAACATAATTTATGGGTCTTGATTTACTAAAAATACTTGCTAACATGTGATTATTTTATACATTTGTTGCTGAACTATAATACTTACGCGAAATGACAGCAGTTTTTGAAGCCATAGGATCTTTTTTTACCGACTTCCTTTTTGTTCCGTTGCACTTTTTACGCAGCCTTGAATTAGCTAACTGGTGGGTTGCCAACACAATCACCTGGATATTTATCCTTATTTGCTGTGCTGCTTTTGTATACTGGTGCAAACAGATTGCTCTTTTTGACAAAACCGGCGAAGATAAACAAGATACTACAGCGCACTCGTTCTTATCTTAGTTATAAGTCGAAACCGATATCTGTTCTATAATACATCTTATCAAAATGTAGAAATCCTATGTTTTGATAAGATTTTTTTATGGCCTCGTTAAAGTCGTCTCCGTAAGATGTTACTGCAAGCACCCTTCCGCCTGCGGTTACAGCATCACCTTCACTTACGCTTGTACCTGCATGAAATACTATAGAGCCTTCAACTTTATTTAAGCCTGATATTACTTTCCCTTTTTCATAATCTTCCGGATACCCGCCGGATACTAACATTATTGTAGCTGCTGTTTTAGGATTTACAGATACTACTGCTTCATTCAGCGTACCGTTAGCAACGGCCAGGAACAGCTCTACAAGATCACTCTGCAGTCTTGGTATTACAACTTCGGTTTCAGGGTCGCCCATACGTACGTTGTATTCTATTACAAACGGGTCGTTGCCTACTTTTATAAGCCCAATGAACACAAACCCCTTATAATCTATATTATCGTCTATAAGGCCTTGTATGGTAGGTTTAACAACCCGCTCTTCTATCTTTTCCATAAAGGCAGCATCGGCAAACGGTACAGGAGATACCGCACCCATACCACCGGTATTAAGGCCGCTGTCGCCTTCGCCAATACGTTTATAATCTTTAGCGGTAGGAAGTATTTTATAATTTTTTCCATCGGTAAGTACAAAGCAGCTTAGTTCTATACCGTCAAGAAATTCTTCTATAACAACCTTAGTGCTTGCCTGTCCAAACTTTTCGCCAACAAGCATATTTCTTAATTCGTCCTGAGCTTCGGCAAGGTTCTGTAATATAAGCACCCCTTTACCGGCAGCAAGTCCATCGGCTTTAAGTACGTAAGGTGCCTGCAGTGTTTCTAAAAAAGCACAGCCCTGCTCTACCGTATCTTTAGTAAAGCTATCATAAGCCGCAGTTGGAATATTGTTTTTTACCAGGAACTTTTTAGCAAACTCTTTACTCCCTTCAAGTTCTGCGCCATGCTTTGAGGGACCTATTACAGGAATGGATAGGAGGGCAGCATCATCTTTAAAAAAATCATATATCCCCTTAACTAATGGGTCTTCCGGCCCTACAACTACCATGTTTACATCCTGCTCTAACACAAACCTTTTTACGGCTTCAAAATCAAGCGGGCTAATGTTTATGTTATTTGCTATCGCAGCAGTACCGGCATTGCCCGGAGCCACATATAAGGTATCGCACAATGGGCTTTGCAGCATTTTCCATGCAAGTGCATGCTCGCGCCCGCCAGAACCTAAAAGTAAAATATTCATGATGTGTTGTTGTTATTATGCAAAGGTAATTATTAATAAGCTTTCTCTTCGCCCATAAATATATTTACCACAGTTTGTATTATTATTTTAAAATCGAGTAATAATGACCAGTTCTCTATGTAAAATACATCATATTTAATGCGGTTTATCATATCCTCGTCGTTAGTAATTTCTCCCCTGAAACCCCTAACCTGAGCCAGTCCGGTTATGCCCGGCCTTACATAGAGGCGCACCATATACTTTTTTATTTTATTGCTGTACAGGTTGTTCTGTGTCCATAAATGCGGTCTTGGCCCCACTACCGACATTTCTCCCTGCAGCACATTTAAAAATTGAGGCAACTCATCTATACTGGTTTTACGAATAAATTTTCCTATGCGTGTTACACGAGGATCATTCTTAGTAACAGACTGCTCTGTAGTCTCGTTAATTTGCATAGAACGGAATTTATAGCAAAAAAATTCTTTTTCGTTATGTCCAGGGCGGCTTTGCTTAAAGAATACAGGTCCTCTGGATTCTAATTTTATAAGCAGGGCAAGTAATGGAGCAAGCCATGATAGCACGAGTATAATTACAAGCATGGAAAAAGCAATGTCAAAGAGGCGTTTTACAACCTGTGCAGCGGGTTCGTGTAATGCAGTTTTGCGTAAGGACAGTACTGGGAAAAACTCATAATAGTCTATGCGCAGGTTTTTAGAAAATATCTCTTTAGTATCGGGTAAAAACTTTATAGTCTTGTTAGTGCTGTCGGCAAAGTTAACAAGGTCTTTGAGCTGATCATTGCTAAGTTCGTTTAAAGAGCAGTAAATCTCATCTACAAGGTTATCGTTTGTAAAATCCTTAATATCTTCAATGTGGCCTTTTACATCTTTGTTTGAGATTGTATCAGAAAAGAAGCCTAAAAAACGGTATCCATATTCAGTTTTTTCTTCAAAAAAGCTTTTCAACCTAAGTGCTTCCGGTGTGTAGCCTATTATAACAGCATTACGATAGTTACTACCCGTAACCATACGGTATTTTTTAAGATAGTAAAACAGTAAAAATTTAAACAACGATATGATAAGGAATATCACCACCATATATTGGGCAATAGCCTGACCACTAAAGATTGTTTGCTTTTCGAATGGAAAAAATGCTATAACCACAAGCAGGAATATTACCCCCTGTTTTATGAGCATCGCTGCTATTTGCTGCGGAGGGGTATAACGGTATACCTCATAAAACTCTGAAAAGTAAGCTATGATAGACCAGCTTACAAACTGGTAGATACCAAAATGAAGATTATTCAGCCCCAGCCCACTAAAAAATATTGGAAAAAGAACCGTTATTGCCAACACATCGAAAGCGATGTTAATTAGCCTCAGATATTTTGAGTACCCTTCCCTGGCAGATAAAATCATTCTTTAAATAGATCCTGAAAGACAGTCACTTCTTTCATTTTTATTAAACTGTTGTAGCCCGTAATTACATTGCTATGAACTGCAGACTTTTGACACTAAACTTCCTTAACACCTTCCTTACGTTGCAACGGTATAACGGGCTTTGAATGCAGGTCATTGAACAGGCAGTAAAACACAGTGAAAAAAACCACTCCCCGCTGCCGCCATAAAAAGGTTTCGGTCAAAAATAAGCTTATCATAAGAACTGCAAAAGCAATATGCACAAAATATTTTTGCCTTATCCCGTTTCTCAGGTTAATTATCGCTGCAATGAGGACTATCAGGAAGCCAAAGACGCCAAGATCTGCAAAAACCTCAACATATTGATTATGGAAATTAAGCTTGTTATATCCCACATTTTCATCGTTGCCATGGTACAGGTTATGCTCATTTCCTTTCTGCTCTATTTTTTTGCCGGAAGCATTTAAACCATACCCTGTAAAAAAAATAGGGTCTTCATGCAACATCTCTTTAAATATGCGAACCTGATAGGTCCTGAAGGCTGTGCCGTTAAAATAGTGATTTTGAGAAAATTTGTCATTATGCCATGCCTCACCCACAGTCACATTATGTATGCCCACAGTTTGTGTGATATCTCCCTGCTGCGTTTCATGCAGCATCCTGTCATATATCTTCCCGTAATACCCAAGGCCTGCTACTAAAAGGCAAAATAACCCAATAGCTGTAAACATAGCCTTTTTACTTAGTCCCGAAAAGAACAGGTAATAGCATATTATAAGTATTACATCTATTACAATTACATTTTTAGAGGATAACATAAAAACCATAACAAGAAGAAATAACAGCGAGACATTGCCTGTAATGGTCTTTCTCCTTCGTGATAAAAATTCGAATAATGCAATAGAAAATAGTACCGACAGATATACCGCATTAAGGCCTTCACCTGCTAATTCATGGTAAAAAAGCACGTCCGGACTACCTGTTGCAGTGTACCTTACAATAGCTCTTATAAAACAGTATAATGCAAAAAGACACATTGCAATACTGTAGTTTTTTAAAATGTCATCTACACTCCTCCTACCCAGCCGGCGGTTTAAGAAAAAGGCTAAAGGGATAAATATAAGAGAGGCTTCCTTACCTAATGCTTTAATAGATGCCACACGATCTATAGACCAGCTTACAGATAGTACCATAAGCAAAAAAAGCAATACGGGCCATACGAGCATTGGCTTGAAGGTAATGTCCTGTTTGCGTACCGCAAGTACAGACAACAACACAAAGAATATAACTGAGATGCTGTTGTACCCATTTCCTATGGGAATTGTAATTGCAACAAGTGATAATAAGAAAACTAAAAGCTTTTTACCCGGAGACAGGCCTATTCTTTTTAGCAAAGCATTCCTCGAAAAATTGTAGATATTCGCCATTAATCTTATCCCAGTTAAAATCCTGCACTATGGCATTGTAATTATTATCAATTTTTTGTGTATTTTCTTCTCTTTTTAGAGATGTAAGCAGCTTTGCTGCCTCTCCCGGATTAGAAAAGTAATAGGCATTGTCTTTTAATATAGCACGGTTAAAATCGTTATTATGGGCTATTATAAAGGCTTGCGATGCCATAGCTTCCAGCAACGACGGGTTTGTGCCTCCCACGCTATGACCGTGAAAATAAAGCTTAGAATAATAACGCAGGTTATTTAAATACCCTATATTAAAAATACCGCCGGTAAATTTTATGTTGCTGTAGGGCTCATATTTTTTCTTTAAGTACTCACCATATTTGGTTGTATTATTTCCAACCACCAGTATGATTGTCTTATCGTTACCGTCTACAATTCCTTGAAGCACCATATCTATGTTATTTTCCGGTTCAAAACGGGCAATAATCATGTTATAATTACCTTTCTCTACGCCATACTCAGTTAATATAGCTTCATCCGGGTTAGTAAAGGGATGTGCACCATAGGGTATATATTGTGAATCTTTTTTGTACTTATTTTTAAGGTATGATTGTATCCCTAAAGAATCTGCTACCATATAATCGCTACTGTTAGCGGCAAGCTTTTCGGCAAATTTTAGAAACTTTTGTACCGATGGCGAGTACTTAGAGCGTTTCCATTCCAGGCCATCCATATTTGTAATTGTAACTGGCTTTTTAGGAAGCAAAAAGTACCAAACAGAGTTACTTGTATAGCCCAGCTGAAGTATTACATCAAAATTGTGCTTACGGGAATCTATAATACAATTATAGTCATAAATGAACTGGCCAAAAGTTCCCAGCTTATACTCAGGATCGTACTTGTGGATAAGGTTTACCCCCTTAAAAGTTTTTTCCTGATACAGGTGGTTGTGTGAGTTGTATACATAGACATCATGCCCTTTTGAAGCAAGGAATACCGAGAAATATTCGGCAAACTGCTCAAAGCCGCTATAATGATTTGGTATCCCCCGTGTACCAACTATGGCTATTTTCATCTTAAATACTGCTGTTTAGATGGCACCAAAAATACATATATTTTAACTACTATTTATAAAATACGATAACTAATAGTTAATGTTATTAACTCTTTTTGACTAATTTTGTCCTGCATCTTAATACTACGATGATATGATAAACTTTGAAGTTTTAGAGAATAATTTACAGGACTTACAAACAAAATATCTTACAGCCCAGCCATTTCCGCATTTAATATTAGATAACTTTTGCGATGCTGAAAAGTTAAACAGGGCCTATGATAGCATTCCGGAACTGGACAATAAAAGTCGGGATTATGCTTTTGCCAACAATAAATTTGAAAAGTCTAATTATAAAGTGCTATGTCCGGAATTAGAGGAACTGTACAATGATCTCGCATCAGAGAGATTTAATAATATACTTGCTTTTGTAACCGCAAAAAAGGTATTTGTAGATCCTAAAAACTTTGGGGGAGGCCTGCATCAGGGTAAAAAGAACAGTTTTTTAGATATGCACCTTGATTTTAACTACCATCCACTTAATAAGAACTGGTACCGCGAGTTAAATTTACTGTTATATCTAAACAAAGACTGGAAACCAGAATATGGGGGTGAACTTAAAATTAAAGATCTAAGGACTAACGAAGAAGCATCGCTTGCAGTACCATTTAACAGGCTTATAATACAACAATGTGCGCCATACACGTTACATGGGTATGATATGACAAATTTCCCGGCAGGCCGTTACCGCACCTCTATAGCCACTTATGCGTATCAGGTACATGAAAGGCTGGTAGAAACTCCAAGGACTACAGACTGGTTTCCTAAAGAAGATGCCGGGGTAATGAAAAAACTGTTAGCTAAAAACTATAACTTCTTAGTACAAACCAAAAATAAATTCTTTGGAAGCGCAACTGCGAAGAATCAGTAATGTTATAAGCAGAACATTAAACACTAACGCTGTAACTCGTTTTACTTATTTATATAATCCTGCAAAGCCTTATTAAAGGCTTTTGCTGCATTTATCCAGTTGTAACGCTGCTTAATTATGTTTTTCATATTATTGAAATCAGCGGTTACATCATGATTTAATATATAGCTAAGCTTTTCTTCCAGTTCTGCCCCGTCATAGGGGTCAAACATATATTCACCCATGAAGTCATTATAATCTGCCATTGCAGTAGTATTAGAGGAGAGCGTGGGTACACCGGCGGCAATAGTTTCTAAAGGTGGTATGCCAAATCCTTCGGCTATAGATGGATATATAGATAATGTAGCACCCTGTAGCAACAGTAATACATCCTTAAACGGTATATGCTTGAGGCAAACTATCCTGCTTTTAATTTCTGACGGAAGGTGGTTATAATACACATCATATTCAGGATTATCAAACGTTACATCTCCAACAAATAACAATGAATAGTTACTATAAAGTTTTTGATTAACAAACGCTTTTACAATGGCAAGATGGTTCTTTCTGGGTTCCCACCTGCTTATGTAAATAAAGTAATTTTTTAGGTTATATACCATGGCTACTTCATTTTGTACAAGCTCTTTATTATATGGCTTATAAAATTCGTCGGCTATACCATTAGGGGTAATTATAGCATTATGTACACCCAGGTGTTTGCTAATTGTTGCCTTTGCGTACGGCGAAACAGTTAGCACGATATCTGAGTGCTCTGCGCTGAACCTATAAGTATAATAGCTTATTTTACGGCCTGTTTTAGGAAAAAACTCTGGAAAATCTTCAAACAACACGTCGTGTATGGTTACTATATACCTGCAAAATTTGAGAGGCGGTACCCGGTATTGAAAATGAGCAAAATCGATTTTATGCTTTAAAATTAGTAATGGCGTGTCTATAAGCAACCTCAACACTTTGCTGTGGGAGCGATATCTAATAAATGTAATATTTTCCTGTTCACCAAAAATTGCTTTGAGGTTAATCAGGTCATTTGCTGCCAGAAAAAAATGGCGGTCTCTATCTTTAGTAAGTTCTTTATAAAGCCCTTCTAAGTAAGTTCTTGTACCCTGGTACTCTCCGTCAAAAACATGGCAGTCTACAAATAGGCGTAATGGCTTATTATTTTTCATGCAGAGAAGGTGTAAGCAGGTTAACTTTAGACGGGTTGCCAACAAAATGCAGAAGCGCCCCCAAAATAAAAATTATTATATCCCGGCCATTATACAGTCCGGTAATCGTTATTGTGGAAAACAAATAGATAATTGCAATACCGGATATTAATATTGTAATAAATCCTTTTCTTATATAAATAAACCGATACCAACGGATAACAAGGAACAAATAGATTAGCAGGCCAACTATACCTGTCTTGTAAAGCACATATATATAGCCATTGTGCAGTTCTGATATATAGCGGATACCCTTAGGCTCGCCAGTTATAGGAGCGAAAAATTTCAGGTTTACCAAGGAGCCATATCCTGTACCAAATATAAAGCTTGACGGACTTTCGTGCATTAACGCAATAGCTCTCTTTGCTTCATAAGCGCGCCAGTGATCCCAAAGATCGGCGTGGTTCTCCCGGTCAATATTTGTCTGAAATATCTCCGCAGGTGCATTTTTAATTTTAAATAAAAATCCTTCCAGTCCCGCCTTATCCCTGCTTATACTTGCATTATTAAATAGGTAAGTATAAAACAGGATCATGCAAACTGTTAGTACGCCCAATGTCTTTAAAGTGCGGCCAGTAATTCTTGTAAGCCCGTTTACAGAGAGCACAAGTACGCCGCCCATTACTATCATGGTTCTTGAGAAATATAGTACGCAGGAAACTAAAAGTATCGCTATTATAAGCCATCTCTGCAATTTGCTGCTGTACATGTGTTCACCTGTAAACTTTTTACAGTACACCATAAAAAATATAGAAAATAGCTCTAAAAAATTGTCTTTTGTAAACTCGCGTATATCTTCAATAGAACTGGTGGAACGAATTAGAAAAATTAAAATAAGAAAATGTATAAAAGCCGATATTAGCCCTGCAGTTACAATGGCTTTCATAAATTTATTTACATTATTTACCCTCTTAAAAATAATGTAGCCTAAGGCTATGCCCGTGATAGGTTTAAGAAAATGAAAAATATCTTTTATAAAGTTATACGGTTGGTAACGATGCAAACTCGTACCTATAAACCCGATGATAAATAACAAGATTATGGGTATAAGCTGGCGTATAAACTTTTTAGAAACTATAATTTGTTGCAGGCATGCAAAAAAGGCTAGTAAGGCAATTTGTATAAACATGTTAGCTTTAAAAGACGGCAGGTAAAGCTGCAACAGCAATGCAATTATAAATACGGGAATATAAACTCTGTCGGCATGTATTTTCATTACGCTTTCTTTACCTTAAACAACTTCTTAATTTGCTTTACACCTTTATTAAATGAAAGAGAGACTACCGCAAGTAACCTGTTTATACCCTGCAAATTCTTGGATATATACAAATCCAAACTATTTAAAATTAAAATGTCTTTAGAACTATTATAGCCTACAAAGTGAAGGTAGCTATAGTTAGGCAGGAAAATGCGTTTGTAGCCCCTGTCAGCAATCTTTTTATTAAAATCCACATCCTCTACATACATAAAATAATCTTCGTCAAAACCGCCTATTTCTACATATACCTTCTTTGGCAGCATAATAAAAGATCCTGTTAACCAGTCTACCTCATAACTGGTTTTCGTAAAAATACCGGTTTTAAATTCCTTACCCAGGTGAAACATATTTTTTAACCTGAATAGATTGCCGGCGTATGGAAAGTTACCCACTCCGGCAAGGTATTTACCGCTACCGTCAAGCATTTTTATCCCTACTGCTCCTATCCCGGAATCGTTTTTTAATACTTGCAACACAGGCTGCAATTTATCCTGAATAATAGTGTCATTATTAAGAAGTAGCAGGTATTGGCCTTTTGCATGGCTTACAGCCCTGTTATTTCCACGGCCAAAGCCATGGTTGTCTTTACTCTCTATAAGCACAACTCCGGGGTAATGCTCCTTAATAAAAGCAATACTTCCATCTGCCGATGCATTATCTATAACCACAATTTCGTAAACTATATCCCGCAGTTTATCCTTTAAAGAATCCAGGCAATTCTTTAAATATTTTTCTCCATTATAGTTAACGATAATTACCGAGAGCTCCATAGTTGTAATGTTATTTCTAATAGTAAAGCATTAGATTATGCCTCAATAATCCAAGTTAGGCAAAAGTGTAAAAACCCAATTTCTTTTTTATAAAAAAAACACAGGTCACATTAAAAATCACATTAGTAATTAAGCTTGCAACAGCCGAACCATTTATACCATACTGCGGTATGAGCGCAAAATTGAGCCCGGCGTTAAGAAAAAAGCCTGCTATGGTAATATACTGTAAAAGCTTTTGATTGCCTGTCATATTTAGTAATTGGTCTACATTACCTGTCATGGCATTAACCAGAAAGCCTGCAAGTATAATAATTAGCGCCTTATGGCCTGCGATAAACTCCGGACCAAAGAAAGAAAGTATATAGGTAGCCAGTAACATTAATACACCTACTACCGGAAGGGTTAGCACTATAATAAGCCGGGTTGTTTTTTTTACTGTTAGGTGAAGTTCCTTCATATTACCTTCGTTATATAAAGCCGCTATGCGCGGCGCAAGAACTACGTTCATAGACATGATAACGAGCATGCTAAGCGAAGCTATTTTATAAGCAAGGTTATAATGGGCAAGCTCTGCCTCTGTAGCCATCGCACCCAGTATAAATACATCGGTCCAGTTAAGAAGGTATATCATGATACCGCTAAACATCATTGGCGATGCAAACCGTATCATCTGGCTCACAGATATCTCGTCTACAACAACTTTTTTATATTTTTTGAATGCAAAGAAAGACTCTATTGCTAAAACACCTATTATAGAAAGAAAATAAAGCCCGAATGTATGTGGTCCTGTAACGTCTTTTACAAAAATTAAAAGCGTTAGCAGCAACACATTTGGCACCACGAACATGAAAAGGTTAAACTTGAAAAAATTGCCGGTAGCAATAAAAAAATACAATATAAATTCATGCAACACCATGACCGGAATTGTAAATGCTGCGATAATTATATAACTGCTTAACGCAGGATTGCCAAATATATGAAGCGCTATTGCATTTGCCCCAAAAAAATAAATACAGGCAGGCACAAGTGCTATAGGCACCAATATTTTGATGCCCTTTTGCAACATGTGTTGTGAGAATGGGTCGTTTATAGACTTTAGTCCCAAATAACTTATAAGCGCGTTAGGGAAGCCCAATGCGAACAGTAGCGAAGTTGCCTGAGCTATTGTAAAAACCAGAGAGTAACTGCCAAACACCTCATCACCATACAGGCGGGTTAGTAAAAGCGTTACTAAAAAAGTAAGCCCAAGCCCCCCTATCCTGAATATAAATGTGAGTCCGCCGGAAGCCAAAAGTTGCTTAAGGGGATTAAACGAGTATATTACTTTTTTAAATATCTCCATTTTACAAGCTCCCTGCAGCAGCACGGTAGTAATACTATTTTACAATTTTAGTTAACGTATCTGTCAGGATCTGGTTGGGGTAAAACATGGGGTCATAAGGAGCCCCACTTAATTCTGTAGGTTTCATAAGGCCTTTTTCCGCATCAACTACAAGGTTACCATTAGTTCTAAAATATTCAAGAAATGCCTGTCCGCTAATCTTAAATTTTTTATCATTGAATTTTAGTGTAAAGCTATTTAACTTCATTTCTTCCTGGTCTGCTCTTTCACCTAAATCTAACCTTAAATTATTAGGTTTAGCATCGTTAGGAAGTGCAAAAGTAACGGTTTGACTTTTATCTTGTCCTGTAACAGACGCACTTACTAACTTCTCACCATTAAAATCAATTGATCCATCTTCTGTGTAGAAAAGTTGGAATTTGTCATCTTCCTCAACTAGAATATCGAGTGTTACTTCAACATTACTGGAGACTGCGGGTATGGTTGGTAATTTATCTACCTGAGTTTCCTTTTTACAGCTTACTACTACTGCGGCAAGTAATACCGCACTGTATACTACTTTTTTCATGTTACAAATGTTTAAAAAATTTATTTATTATGTTAACTATTTTATCGATAAGATGATCCTTGCTTACTAAGGTACTGTCTTAATAGCTTTAGCGCTATCAGCAGCCCTTACCGAGTCAATCATCACCGCAATTTCGGGCTTTTGACTAAAAAATTGCCTGTCATTCTTTTTAGTATATAATATAAAATAACCATCTATATAGTCTATGTTCAATTTACCATTTTTCAATCCGTTAGTAAATGACTTAAGATATTTAGGGGCAGTGACGATCAATTCATCGTCATAAAAAAAATTACTTGCTATAGCTCTTTCAAGCCATTCTGCATATTTATCATTACTTCTTACATTCGTTCTTGCAGTATATCCTGTACTTATTGCTACATTATTTTTTACTGCTACATAACCAAGATCCTGATAGTCCTTACTGTTAATTAGATGACATTCAAAAGGTGGATATACAAGGATTTTATTAAAGCCCGGTAAAAGTGTGCTCCATTTCTCTTCTTCAAGAGGTGAATTATATGTGCCACTTTCCAAATGCCTCAAGTTATAGATAGGTTTAATATCATACAATTGCAGTGCAACAAGAGAAAAAAATAAAGGGACTTTAAACTTTGCAGGTATCTTACTTTTTATAAATATTACTGTAAATAATAAAAAAATAAGATAATAAGATACCCAGAAGAAACGTGCACTCGCCCTGAAGACCTCGCCCAACTTTACTATAAACGTTGGCAATGGAACTATTAGTAATTCATTCTTATTTAATGTTATTTTGTTTGTAATTGCAAAAAGACTTAACGTAACAGAAAGTATAAGCAATGGTAATAAATATTTGTTATTCTTTATAAGACTTTTAAGACTTCCTGAATAAATTAAATATGCGGTTGAAAAAAGGCAAATCACCATCATTCCCAGACCTAAATACATAAACCCTTCATACTGTAGTGGAAACCAAGGTTGCTCTGGAAAAAAACTCGAAAAATTGCTGGAATTATAAAGTGAATTCAAATTAAGAGCGTTAAGCCCATAGCTGCCTGACATTTGAACGCTGCTATTGTTGCCAAATGTTAATATACCCAAAACAAACCATGATATAAATACTGATAAAAAGCTTAGACTGGCACATATAAGAGCTTTTTTTATACTGATGAGCCTATCATAATAATAATGTTTAAAAGGAAGGATAATGGTAAAACCCGCTATCATTAAAGTTAAGTATGGATTTATCAATGCGCTTATAAGCAATAGTAAACCCTGGTGTCTGTTTATTGCAATAACATTATTTAAACCTGCAGGCTTAATATATAGATACACAGATGCTAATATTAGCCAGTGCGCACATAAAGCCGGGTGCATGCTACGGTAAATGAGTACAGAATTGCTTGTAACCAGTACTACGCCTAAAAGTATATAAAAGATATTTGTAGTATAAAGGCTAAATATTTTAACAGTATAGATAGCTAATAATATATAACATAATAACATCCAAATCCCAAAGTATTGGAAATCTTGTGGTAGAAATGCTGCAAAAGGCTTAAAAAGCAGCGCCATTAGTGGTATAGAGTCTGTAAAGCCCACATTTGTGCCTACCGGCCATATATAGTTATTTATAGTCCCTAAAGGAAATGACCATGGCTCATTTTTATAAAATGCCCATCCTAAATAATGGGTGCCCCAGTCATGGCGCTCATTCATTAGCCACTTTATATTTTGCGGGTTAAGTATTTGGAAGCCAAAAGCAAAATTAAATACCAAAAATGCAATTATGATAGCAACACCAAACGATATATACTTAGTAGTTTTTTTACTCATAATCTATTTATTATAACTAACTCCCTTAAAATTTTAAAACCTGTTTTCCAGCTTAGCTTTGAGCCATCTACATCTGTCCATTGGTTTAACGGCACCTCTTTGCCCAGACTAAGCATATTACATCTTTTTAAACGTATAAATATTTCAATATCAAAAAGCCAGGACGTTTTAAACGGTGCTGCAAAGGCTTGTCTTGCTATAGGGGCAGAAAAAATCTTTGCTCCGCACTGTGTATCGTATACATTTAATTTAAATTTTAAATTTACAAGGGTTACAATTACCCGGCCTATAATATGCCTGTGAAGTTTTCGCTTAATTTTTGTGTTAAGTAGCAATACCCTGCTCCCTAAAATAAACATTTTTGGCTCATTTTCCTGCTCGTTAAGCAATCGTATAATCTCTGCCGGCGGAGTGCTGAAATCAGCATCAAAATAGCCTATATGTGAATAATTATTTCCTAACAGTAGCTTATTGGCAGCGCTATATATCGTATTTGCCTTACCCTGGTTTTGCTCACTATGTATTACAAAGCACCTGTTATTATGTGCTGCAGCAATAGTATGTAGCACGTTTAAAGTACCATCTGTACTGCCGTCATTGCATAAAAAAATAGTGGCCGTACTGGATGCCAGTAAGCTAGCCACCAGTTCCGCATCAATTCTTTTTTCCTCGTTATAACAAGGTATAATGATGGCTATTTTTTGCATAAGCAGTAGCAGGATAGTCCAGGAAGGGTAAGTCCGGTAATTTTTTTAAGGGTGCTGCTGATTATAAAATCTATGCCTAAAACACTGTTTATAAATGCTGTTTTAAGTTTGCCGCCGTTCCAGTTGTCTATAGATTCATTAGCATCTTTTTTAAGGTATTTTTCTACATTTCGCAAAAAAAGCAACGACGTAAAAAAATATCCTTTATCAATAACTTTAAATCCATGCGCTGACAAAACATTGTTAAACTGTTTAAGGCTATATCTCCGGTAATGCCCTAAAAGAACATCATGCCCCGAAAAAACCGATTGAAATGCAGGTACAGTAAAAAAGCAGTAATTATTATCCTTTCTTAACAGATCCAAAATAATGCCCTCATTAGGTACATGTTCTAAAACATCCATGCATAGATATAATGTGGTTGCATCATTATCATACAATTGGTTGTAAGTATTCAAATCTGAAATATAAACAACAGGGCTGTTATTATTATTGATCTTCAATTGCTCTATAACATCAGGTGTGTACGCAGTGTCAATAGCAATATATTCCTTAGAGAGTTTATGAGTTAACAATGAGTGGATTACATATGCATCTCCTCCTCCTATATCAACAATACGGTCTACAGGAAATTTAATACCCGAATCCTTCAGCTGTTTTAATAGAACTTTTATTCTCGAAGTCTCCCATGGATGCCTCAAGTATACATTCTTATCTTCTAATCTTGAAAATTCAGATATATCCATTTATAAAATATTATGATCCCACAAGTTAGATTCGATATTAAAAGCTGATTTAACCTTTTGTTTGCTTAGCACACTATAGGCTGGCCTCTTAGCAGGCGTTAGATATTGAGCGCTGCTTAGCGGCTGTAAATCTATAGTAATTTTATTAACCTCAAATATTTTTTTTGCAAAATCATACCAACTGCACTGGCCTTCATCACTGTAATGGTAGATGCCATATCTTGTACTGGCGGTGCCTGATGCCTTGTCGTTTGCAATCGCTATAAGCGCTTTGGCTAAACTATTTGCATTGGTTGGTGTGCCTGTCTGGTCGTTCACAACACTTAAAGAATTGCGCTCACCTGCCAGCCGAAGCATCGTTTTCATAAAGTTGTTCCCGTATTGTGAGTATACCCAGGAGGTCCTGATTATATAATATTCTGTAAGTACGGCGTGTATGGCCAGTTCACCTTCAAGCTTTGTTTTGCCGTATACACTTTGCGGATTAGTAGCATCCTCTTCGGTATAAGGAGTTCGTTTAGTGCCATCAAAAACAAAATCGGTAGAAATGTGTATAAGCACCGTTCTGAATGCTTTACAAACCTCTGCAAGATTTTTCACACCCGTAACATTTATTGCATGTGCCTTTTCGGGTTCGCTTTCTGCTTTATCAACAGCAGTATACGCCGCAGCATTAATGCACACATTCGGGTTTATTCTATTAAACACCGCTTCCAGGCTTTGTAAATTGGTAATATTTGCCTCGTCAGATCCGGCAAAATAAAATAGTATATCGCTGTATGCAGGAGCGGCGGCTTTAATAGCCTGCCCAACCTGTCCTGAAGCGCCGGTTACTAATATTACCATATCTTCCTGCAGTTTTTAAGTTCAGGAAGTACAATATCTTTTTCGGATATGATCAGGTCGTCCTTATCCATACCCCAGTTAATACCTACTGCGGGATCATTATAAATTAATCCTCCTTCAGATTCCTTATTATATAAATTATCGCATTTATAAAAAAAAGTTGCTGTATCGCTAAGTACTAGAAACCCGTGGGCAAAACCCCGTGGAATAAACAACTGCCTATTATTTTCTGCACTAAGCACTACTGCCACGTGAGCACCATAGGTTTTAGAGTTGGGCCTTATATCTACCGCTACATCCAAAACTTCGCCATGAAGCACTCTTACCAGTTTAGCCTGTGCATGCACACCGGTTTGATAATGCAGGCCGCGAAGTACTCCCTTTGTGCTATAAGACTGATTATCCTGCACAAAGTTTACACTGTTGCCAATGCCGTTTTCAAATTTTTCCTGGTTAAAGCTTTCCATAAAATAGCCTCTGCCGTCGTTTATAACATTAGGTTCTATAATAAAACAGCCATCAGGATGTGTAGGTGTAAATGTCATGTTGCTATTATGCGTTTATAATAATCTTTCTTTTATTAACCTCTTTCTCATAATATTTTTTAAAATTATATATAACGATAAATAGAAATAAAAATAAAAGTGGAAGTATAATTTTTTGGCTGTTGTTTACACCCGAAACTTTTGTATTCAATAAAATACCGTTGTCTTTTATTACTTTACTATTCTCAATACTTTGTATATTTAAATTAGCTTTAGTCTCGGCCAATGACTGTTTAGTTCTTAGTAAATCGTTAATAGAAGTTTTTTCGTTTAGTGAAACCAGATTGCTGCTTGACGTACCGGATGACGCATATGCTTTAATTACAGCATCTATTTGATTTGCGATCGAATCGTTTGTTGCTACAGTCATGTCAAGGTTCTTAAAGAAAGTTTTTTGCATCGCTTTAAAATAAGCGTTACTTTCTAAATGTGCTAAAAAAGGATCGATAAGGTTCTCTTGCGTTACCCTTCCTTTTGTAGTGATAGTGATTACATGGTTTTTGTAGTATTTACTGGTAGTATTGTCTTCCAGCATTTTATTCATATCACCATTTTCAGATATAAGTTTAAATAGCTGAAACTTACTGTCGTTTTCAGCCACTCCTCCATTGTTGTCAATAAACTCATAAATATCTACAATCGCATCAATCTCAATTTTTACAATGCGTTCAGCTTTAGGAATACCTATCTTTTCTAAATATTCTGTATCATCTTCTTTAACTTTTGCATTAATGCGGTCAACTTCCTCATAAAGGTAATTTACACTCTTAAAGTTAGGCATAACAATAATTTTATGGGTGAAAATCTTATTCCCCATATCTAAGTAGGTACCTAAGCCAACCCCAATTATAATTAAGGCAACAATAATAATGATATTGCGAACAACAAACTGTATGATATTAAAAAAGCTATTGTTTACGCTGCTAAAAACACCCTTTACTTTGTCGGCAACATGAGACAGGTTAATTTCATCAGAATTATGTATCTGGTTTTGCATAACTATTTACTGGATATTAAATATTTGTTCTAAGATTTTTATAGTAATCAGATACGTAGGCTTCACACCCGTTGTTCCAAGTCCTCCGGAGGCCAGTGTGCTGCCGGTTTCGAGTGGATTATCGGATGCATAATAGGCATACCGTACTTTTACTGCCGGATCAATACTTTTCCTTATTTTAGAGGCAGATTGTATGGCTTTTTGGTAGTAAGCGCCTTCCATCTCAAGACCTATAACGCCCCAGGTACTCTCATTAAAAAACTTAAGCAGGTCGCGGTTTTGCAGTGAAGTTCCCAGTACGGTCACCATGGGCCCGGTATATACAGGAATGCCCTGCCCTGATAGCAGCTCTTTAGTAAGTTCGTTTACAAACGGGTAGTTATCACCTGTTCCCTCATTTATATGAGCAGATGGTATCATGATATCGCCTTTATTGCCTTCTAATATACCCGCTTTACCCATAATGGAGACAGATTGTACATTTAATAACGTACGGTTACCCCCTTCTTTGTAAGGCTTTAGTAACTCATCTATAGTTTCATAAGCCTGTTCGCCAAAGGCATAATCCATAACCACGATAACAGGTTTGTCATCACCTAAATCTGCTGTAGGAAAAGAAGTTTTAGAAAAGTCTATCTGCGCAGTATCAAATATCTGCACATCTATATTAGTACCCGACGTATCAGGCATATATATCATGCCGTTCTTCAGTGCAAAATCCTGCACCTTATTTCGGGTAACATCGTTGCCTGATTTGCTTAGCTCTTCAAATATCTGAAAGTTAGCATTATCCTTAAACTTTGTTTTTAGCACATCGGCTGCAAAAACAGAGTTCATAACGCTGTGCATGTTTGCGCTTATAATATGTATAGGCCTCTCAAGCAAACCATTTTGCTTTAGTACAGCTTTAATATTATCTGCCCATATCTCGCCATGTATGTGGTGGCCCAGGCGTTCCTGTAATATCGGGCTAAAGGTAATAGTGCGCTTGGCACCCCCCATAGTCTCTTCTATAGCCAGTTTACCCAACCAATATATAACATGTAAGAATCTGTCCGGCTGAGCTTTAGTGCCAAAGGCATCATAAATATCTGTTATCTCGGCAAAAGTCCTGCTTAGGATATTAGATACATGTGATATGGCTTTTTCCCGCTCCTCGAGGGTTAATGGCTCCTCATGGGCAATAACCTGCTCCAGTTTAACCCAGTCGCGGCCCATCTCACTGTTGTCATCTACCAAAACTCGGTTTTTTATCTTCTCCGATTCAATAAAGATGAAAGTCAGGTGCGTAAGGATATCATAAATATCAGATCTGCCCCTTGTTATCTCTACATTCATTTGCTCCTCATCTATGCGGTAGCAGTTACGCTTACGTTTAGGAGGAACTATAGGTTTAAAATGCGATTTAGAATAGCCTTCATCAGATGTCAGGTTAATAAACCTGCACTGTTCAATACCTACAGGTAAACGTTCTATTACATATAATAAACCGTTTAGCTCGCCTTTTTCATCTGCCAGAGAGCCATAGATTTCAGGCCTTAAGGATAATAAAGCCTCCCGTAAGGTATCGCCCGATACTCCCATAGGTTTATAAAAACCACGGTTAAAAAGGTGACGCATGGTAATATAAAGCCGCTCTATAGCAGCAGAAGATTCTTGTGCGCGCGATCGAGATATGTTCTTTATTCCCTGCATAGTAAATTTTGTGGCAAATGTAGTATTTTATTTTTAGTTACTTAACATTGCTTTAAGACATGTGTTAAGACTACGTTATTAGTTTTTGCCGTAAAACATCCGCAATTTTCCTATCGTTACTAAGGCGTGGCAGCTTGTTTTGCCCACCCAGTTTACCTATAGATTTCATGTATTCCTGGAAGCCGTTCCTGTTCACTTTTGTAATTACAACCGTGCGCAATACATTGCCGGCAATCAGGTCATCATAATATACATTTTGCCTGCGCATGGCAGCATCTATGGCCAGTGCAAAGGCATCCCTATCTGTTGGTTCATTTTCAAATTCGACAAACCACTCGTGATATGGGAGACCAGACTCCGGATTTATTTGCGGGGCAACGGTAAACTCATTTATACTAATATCTGTTCCACTCATTGCTTCTTTAATAGCGCTTTCTACCTCTTTGCCTATTACATGCTCGCCAAACGCCGATATATAATGCTTTATCCTGCCGCTCACAATTACTCTATAAGGTTTCAACGATGTAAATTGAACCGTATCGCCTATGTTGTATGCCCATAGACCTGCATTAGTAGATATAATAAGCACATAATTTAACCCCATCTCCACTTCGCCAATGGTATAACGTCGCGCATTCTCGCTAAAGAAATCATCGGCTTTTATAAACTCATAAAAAACACCTGCGTTTAGAAGAAGCAGCATTCCTTTCTCCTTTTGACTGTCCTGATAGGCAAAAAAACCTTCGGATGCTGGGAACAGTTCTATGCTGTCGACCTTTCGTCCTATAAGGTTTTCAAATTTAGCACGGTAGGGTTCATAATTTACCCCACCATAGATAAACAGGTTAAAGTTTTTAAAGATGTCTCCAACCTTTTTGCCTTCTTTTTGATGGAGTTTTTCAAAATACATTTGTACCCATGACGGTATGCCAGATATTACCTGCATATCTTCATTATACGTCTCCCCTACTATAGCATCTACCTTGGTTTCCCAGTCGTCTATGAGGTTAGTTTTCCAACTTGGCATGCGGTTTTTTTGCAGATAGGCCGGTACGTAATGTGCTACTATACCGCTAAGGCGGCCAAACTGTATGCCATGCTTTTCATCCAGCTCCGGACTACCCTGCAAAAAAATCATCTTACCATCTACAAAAGCGGCCTTACCGGTTTCATGAATGTAGGCAAGAATTGCGTTTCGGGCTGCTGTAACATGGTATGGCATGCTCTCTTTAGTAAGCGGAATATACTTAGCGCCGCTTGTAGTGCCCGATGTCTTAGCAAAATATAGCGGCTTGCCCGGCCAGAGAATGTTCGCTTCGCCATGCACCACACGTTCTACATAGGTTTTCAACCCTTCATAATCGCGTACGGGAACATTAGCCGTAAACTGCTCATGGCTCTTTATACCCTCAAAACTGTGGTCTTTGCCAAACTGGGTGTCTTTGGCGGCTGCCAACAGCTGTGCGAATACCTTTTGTTGTGTTGCTACAGGAGAATCTGCCCACTTCTGTGTTCTTTTGTGAATGATGGCCGCGAAAATCTTTGCGCCTAACGCTTTTAAAGACATATATATAATTATTTAAATCGCTGTTTAATCGCTGTCTCTGTACTGTATAATAAATAAACTGTACCTAAAATGAGTAAGAATACGCCCGAAATCTGTTTTATATCTGTGTCTGCCGGTACAAGGTAAGCCAATAACGAAACTATTATCATTACTACCGAAATTTTCATGGCAAGTATTGCACAAAAGCGCTGGGCAAAATCCCATCGTTCCTGAGATTTCATAGAAGAGCCCGTGCGGTATCCATAAAGGCTATTAATTTCTTTAGGTGGGTAATAATACATAATCATGCCCATTATAATAAAGGCGAGGCCGCATAAAAGCGATGGTAGCGCGATATTTGCAACAAAATCTTCCATTATTCAAAGTCAATAAACTGGGTTGGGTTTATAGGGTAGCCATCTTTCCAGAGCTCAAAATGCAATTGCGTAGCCCCTTGCTGAGTGCCAGGACCGGCCAGTGCTATAACTTCGCCTGATTTCACAATATCACCCTGTTCTTTTGTTACGTTACCTGCCTGTTTATATACCGATATAATACCATCATTATGTCGCATAACTATTACATTGCCATTTGTAGGCGTCCAGTCGGCAAGCAACACTGTTCCTGCCGCAATGGCTTTAATGGGTGCATTATTTGCTACGGTTACAGTTATATAAAACTGCTTTTTACCTGCATTGTAAGGCTGCGCGATATGCCCTTTTACCGGAGCAAACAACACCTGAGATACTCGCGGCTGCGCCTTTTCAAATAGATTGTATTTATCTTCTAACGCTACTTCCTTGCGCAGCTTAACATCTGCTTCAGATGGTTTCATGTTATCGTCTGTAAGCTTATTTTGCCCTGTAGCGACTATTGAGTCACGGCTTAATTTAATAGGGTCAAGGTTGCCGGTAAGCACTTTTTTGAGTGAAGATAGATATGCATTATTCTGCTCAATAACTTTTATAAGCGAGTCAGATTTTACAGCATTCTGCGTGGCTTCACGTTTTAATTTTGTCGACGCATACCCCGGAATATACTCCCTAAGGGGCGTAAACGCAATAATATATGTGGTTAATGCTATCATGACAATACTCACGGTGGTAAGCCCCACAAATACATTCATGAGGTTGAGCCTGAGCGAAAAAACTTCGTCAAACGTGTCTTCGTTAAGTATTATCAGGCGGTTTTTATTGAACAGCTTTTTCCTGATGACTTGTTTTTTAAGCCTCTTTGCCGGCATACTATGGGTTTGATTGACAAATATACTAATCCCTGCTTATTTAACTATTTTGTTTAGTACAAACCTGTCGCAAATAAACAGCCAGCTGCATTTTGTTTTATTTAACGCAAACCGTAACTAAATAATTGTCGTAAATAGCTTTTGGAATTAATTTATAATTAACTTTGTCTTATAATTAAATATTTTTACTATGGGTAGATTTGGTGTCACAGAATGGATATTAGTAATCGCTGTTGTATTACTACTTTTTGGAGGAAAAAAAATCCCCGAACTAATGAAAGGCCTTGGGTCAGGTATTAAGGAGTTTAAAAATGCCGCTAAAGAAGGAGATGAGCCTGCTGCAAGTAAAAAAGCGCAGGAAGAAAATAAATTATAACATGCCTTTTGCTGTTATAAACTAAACCCCTTTAGGTAGTACCTAAAGGGGTTTTTAATATGGACTGGAGTAAGCTCTGCATTGCTATTATCAACGTTATTGAATACTCATATTTGAGATTCTTCGGCTACGTTGCACTTCGCTCAGAATGACACAAGCGACATAATCAAATCCTCAAATAACCTCTCTTAAAGTATCATCGTAAGCTGTACTCTTTTCCTTGCTTCGTCTACCTCAACCACTTTTACCTGAACATGCTGGTGTAGCTTCACAACTTCGTTTACATCGCTTACAAAGCCTTCCTTAAGCTGTGAGATGTGTACAAGGCCGCTTTCTTTAATGCCTATATCTACAAA